>ENA-UAOM01000322-UAOM01000322.1-human-gut-metagenome-genome-assembly--contig:-NODE-322-length-16804-cov-8.198400_pt1 | contig 16804 bp, 17 predicted proteins | sample MGYA00243468_ERZ654555 | MGnify/ENA primary metagenome ERZ654555 (study PRJEB26926, sample SAMN06164434) | human gut metagenome | biome: ENVO:00009003; feature: ENVO:2100002; material: ENVO:00002003... | reverse complement strand
GCTCGGAGATGTGTATAAGAGACAGATATCCTTGCGGGATATTTTTTTATTTTATTCTTCTTATTCTTCGGCAAGCATAGCCTTAAATTCTTTATAGATTTCCTCCACGGTAAAGCCATACTCCTCATGAATGCATTTTAAAGGCATAGAGGAGCCAAAGACATCAATGCCATGTACCTTTGAAGCATATTTGTACCATGACATGGAGGAACCCATTTCCACAGCCATTCGCTTCTTCATCCGTTTCGGAAGAACAGCTTCCTTATATTCCTTGCTTTGTTTTTCAAACAGGAACATCGACGGCATAGAAACTACCCGGACAAAAATCTGTTCCTGTTCTAATCTTTTGGCAACATCAATACAAAGCGTAAGCTCACTGCCGCAGGTAATCAAGGCATAGCCCGGCGTACCCTTCGGCTCAAACGCAATATAAGCCCCTTTGGAAACTCCTTCAAAATTAGTGCAGTCCAAATTCAGCAAAGTTTGTCTTGAGGAAACAATAACGGTCGGACAATCCGTTTCAGCAAACGCAAGCAGCATTGCCGAAGTCATTTCCACTGCGTCCGCAGGACGGAATACATTCGTATTCGGCATACTTCTAAACATCGTCAAATGCTCCACCGGCTGATGAGTAGGACCGTCCTCTCCGACGCATACGGTATCATGTGAAAAGAAAAACAAAGATGGCAGATGCATAATTGCGGCAAGTCTTACCGCTGGCTTTAGATAATCGCTGAAAACAAAGAAACCGGAACAAAAGCCTTTCAATCCGCCATGCAGGGTTATTCCGTTCGTAATTGCCGCCATAGCATGCTCCCGAACGCCGTATTTTATATTTCTTCCCAGCGGATTCGCTTGACCGTAAATGCCGTCGGCTCCCTTAACCATCGTTGAAGCCGTCAAGTCGGCAGAGCCGCCGATAATATTCGGAAGCTTAATAGAGAGCCAATCCAAAAGCTTACCCATAACCTTGCGGGTAGACTCCTTTGTGCCGATTTCATAGGAAGGCATTCCCTCATAGTCGGAAAGTTTTACCTCATTATACATAAAATCGCAAAGAAGTTTATAATCCTGCGGGTATTCCCTAGCATACTGAATCAGCTGATGATTCCAAGAGGAATTTGCGTCATACCCTCTTTTTACTACATTCGTATCATAAAATTCCTTAACCGCATCAACGATTTCAAATTCTGGTGCCGTATATCCTAAAAACTTTCTCAAAGCCTGAATATCTTCAGCAGACATCGGCTTTCCGTGAACGGAGGATTCTCCGCTGTTCGGAGCCCCATAGCCAATAATTGTCTTAATCTCGATTAAGGTTGGTTTCGTAGTAGAGCCCTTGGCAAAGGCAATCGCCTTGTCTATGTCGTCGACATTGTTGCCATCCTCAACCTTTAGGTACTGCCAGCCCATAGCCTCCATTTTCATTTGGGTATCCTCAGTATTCACCAAAGAAACCTCGCCATCCAGCTGGACGTCGTTAGAATCATATAAAACAATCAACTTCTTCAGTCCCAGATGCCCTGCCAAAGACATTGCCTCCATTGCAATTCCTTCCTGAAGGTCACCATCTCCGCACAAAACATAAGTATAATGGTCGATAATTGATAAATCATTCTTATTAAACTTAGCAGATAAATAGCTTTCCGCAATCGCCAGTCCGACCGCTGAGGCAAGACCCTGTCCCAATGGACCCGTTGTAATTTCTACTCCCGGGGTATGACCGTATTCCGGATGACCGGGCGTAATGCTGCCCTTCTGACGGAAATTTTTCAAATCGTCCATACTGATAGCAAATGCACTGAGATGAAGCAGTAAATACAATAGTGCGGAGCCGTGTCCGGCAGATAAAACAAACCGGTCCCGGTTAAACCACTGCTCGTCCTGACAATTTATATTCAAATGTCTGGTAAAAAGCGTATGCACCATTGGTGCCGCTCCTAAGACAATTCCCGGATGACCGCTGTTTGCCTTATGAATCATTTCCGCACCGACAACACGCAGGGTATTTATACACTTTAAATCAATTACACTCATACTTATTCTCCTACAAATGTCTATTCCTGAGGTTTATCCTTTTCCTCGGCTTCAGAAATAGGTTCTCCAATTTCCTTCGGTTCTATACTCTCTTCCTTAGCTTCCTCTGAGGCAGCCTCTGCTTCTTCCTCTGTATTTTCTTCCTCGTCCTCCGGGTACAGCTTCTGATAATACTCGTCCATATATTCCTTCTGCTTATCCAAAAGCTTATCAAATCTTTCCTGTCCCAGATGCTGTATAATTAAATCCCGGCTGCTGATATTTTCCTTGACGATTGCCTTTTTAGTGCGGGAATTACAGAACAGCATTGCAATAAACGCTACAACCAGTATCGCAATGGCAACATACTGTCCTACATTTCCCATCCACATAGAGCCTATGCAGACTAAAATGGATACTATCATAATCGGTATCATAACATAGCGGGTAAATTTCTTGGAAATTACGTCGGTTTTATCCCAAAATTCAACCCAAATCTTATTTACCGGCTGTGCGTACAGTTCTCCCACTGCCTCATAATAACCCTTTTCAATAAATAATCTATAATTAACTCCATCCTCTGAAGCCCATGTTGCAAACTGTCCCTTGTTAATAAACTCTTCCTTTACCCCGTCAAAGTCATCCATGTAGAAAAGCTCTACCTTTCTGCCGTCAAACTCCTGCGTTTCTATCGGGGTCACGTCATTTGCTACCGCAAATAGCTTTGGATTAATTCTCACAAAATCACCTTTTATACTTTAAAAGTATCCTTTCATAAAAATACAAAACCATTATACCATAGTACTTTATAAAAATAAAGCGAAATTCCTTCGCCTTACCTTATTTAATTAAAAAACAAATCCAAGAATCTCTTTAAAATATTACCGTTATATACGAATTTCGATATTCTGAATTTATCCGTATTCAGCTGCATATCTACCTCCAGCCACTGCCTTGCGGAAGAAAACCATTCCTTATCCATAAAATAGGAAAGAATACAGAAAATAACACATACGATACACGCAAAAATCGTCACATACAGTACGGAGCCTAAAATACCGTCAACAAAACGGACCAGCTTGTTTGTCCTAAGAACGCTGGCAATCAGCTTCAATATCAGCGTGATAACAAAAATGCCGACTGCCAAAATGAAAAAGGCAATAATACTCATCAGCGTCGTGCTTAAATATTGGGCGATTGCGTCTGCCATAGCTGCCGCCGTCGGAAGCTCAGAGCCTTGATTCATTACGCCGTTGCCGATTAGATTGGCAATAAATCTAGGAACATTCAGACCCTCGACCAGCACATCGACAACCGTTGCGTCGGCGGCAATATTCTTCCCCTCTAAATTCGTTAGAATATTGGTATTGATATTTTGATATATATCCGGATAAAAGACGTCATGATGAATTAAAAACTGAGCAAACTGACCGCAGTAAATAAAACTGAATATCAAGACGACTAAAATTCCTGCCAAGGATATAATTTTTTTAATTAATCCCTTTTTATACCCGATAATAAAAAACAGGATTGCACCGATAACCAAAACGATATCTATAATTCCGCAAATATATAAATCCACAAGCCGTCAACTCCTCACTGTTATTATTATAAACATTTTTCGTCAAAACTGCAATTAATTTATTGCCTTAGTTTAAAAAACAGAAAAAAAAGAGTATAATGTTTACGGTGATGAAAATGGATATTATAGAAAAATTTCAGGAATTAATGATTAAAAATAATATTGACGCCTACATTATCCCTACCTCTGATTATCACAGCAGTGAATATGTCAGCGATTTTTTCAAGGGCAGAGCCTATCTGTCCGGATTTACCGGAAGTGCAGGCACACTTTTAATTTTGAGAAAGACTGCTTATCTTTGGACCGACGGAAGATATTATATTCAGGCGGCAAAGCAGATTGAAGGCAGACCGATTACCCTAATGAAGCAGGGACAGCCGAATGTGCCGACCATTGCCGAATTTTTAAACACAAATTTAAAGGATAAAAATGTTTTAGCCTTCGACGGCAGAGTCGTAAGCACCAGCTTCGCTCTTGAGCTGAAAAGCAAAATAACGGCAAATATTGAAATAATAACCAACATTGACCTTGTCAATAATGTTTGGAGCGACAGACCAAAGCTCCCGTTTTCCGTTATCTATAAGCTGGACGCCTTCTTCAGCGGCAAGGAATACCGGGATAAGATAAAGGAAGTTAGAACTGCCTTAAAGCGTTCAAATGCCGATACCTTTGTCCTGTCTGCCCTAGAGGACCAAGCATGGCTATACAATCTTAGGGCTGGCGACGTCAGCCACACACCGGTATTTTTGGCATTTTCCATAATAACGCCGGAGCATAACTATCTGTTTGTCGACCCGAATAAAATTGATTTGACGATTGAAAAGTATTTAGATGAAAACGACATCATCGTCAAGCCCTATTTTGAGGTATATGAATTTATCCGCAGTCTAAAGGGAAGAAAAATACTTATGGATTTCAATAAGGTAAATTATCAGCTATATAGCCTTGCCGTGCCGAATAATACCTTAATGAATCAGCAGGACCCGACGCTTTTGATGAAGGCGGTAAAGAACGAAACCGAAATCAAAAACATTAAGCTTGCCCATATTAAGGACGGGGCAGCCTTTACCAAATTTATGTATTATGTAAAAACAAATTACGCGAAAAAAATAGAAATGAGCGAAATCTCCGTTTCCGATTACTTGGCTCGCCTTAGAAGCAAAAGCGAAGGCTTTGTCGACTTATCCTTCAGTACAATCTGCGGATTTAAGGACCATGCCGCTATGATGCATTACAGTGCGACACCCGAAAGCAATTATACTTTGGACGACCATGGCTTTCTGCTGATTGACTCCGGAGGACATTATTTGGAGGGAACGACGGATATTACCAGAACGCTGGCCTTGGGAAGAATTACCGATACGATGAAAGTACATTTCACTACGGTTTTAAAATCAGTAATCGCTTTATCCACCGCCGTATTTCTAAAGGGCTGCCGTGGTGTAAATCTGGATATTTTATGCCGGGGACCAATATGGAAGCTGATGATAGACTATAAATGCGGCACCGGTCACGGCGTCGGCTATCTTCTGTCCGTCCACGAGGCACCCAATGGCTTCCGCTGGCAGATTGTTCCCGAGCGAAACGATTCCGCCGTATTCGAGCCCGGTATGATTACAACCAATGAACCCGGAATTTATTTAGAAAATAAATACGGTATCCGGACGGAAAATGAAATGCTTTGCGTAGAAAAGGGAAAAAATGAATTCGGAGAGTTTTTAGGCTTTGAAACCATTACCTATGCTCCGATTGATTTAGACGCAATAAAGCCGTCTCTTTTGACAAGAGAGGAAAAGGAATGGCTGAATACCTATCACCAGAATGTATTTGATACGGTTTCTCCGTACTTAACGGCGGAGGAGCAGGAATGGCTGAAGCATTACACCAGAAAAATATAAACAAAATAAAAGGATTTCAAGCCATAATATAAATTATGTCCGAAATCCCCAAGCTCAGCTCACAGACTGAGCTTTTTTATTTTAAATTTAAGCTGTCTATCCAAAGCGTAATTTCGGAAGCCGACGCGGAGGAACGGAATCGAATCCCGTCATTCCATAAACCGCTTCCTGCCTTTGTCGCCAAATTCTTAGCACTATTTCCCAGCGGCGAAGAGGCTGACGTCGCAAACGGAATTACGGTTTTGCCTGTAAAATCATTGTTTTTTACAAAATCGTCCAATACCCAGCTTGCCTCAGACCACCATATCGGATAGCCGATAAAAACATAAGTGTAGTTTTCAAAGCCTTCTATCGCCGTGGATACCAATGCCGTATGACGATTCGGGTCATTATGTTCCCGGCATACCCGGCTTTCCGCATGATTGTAATTCAAATCTTCCGAACTGTACGGTTCCTCCGGAACTAATTCAAAAACCGGAAGGCTCAAATACTCGGCAATCGTATCCCCAATCCGTTTCGTATTATTCGTTGCGGAATAATACACCACAATTCCCTGAAGCTCTGCCGGATTGGGATTATCCTCCGGTAATTCCGGCTCTTCCGTTTTACGGCAGGAGCCTAAACCGATAAGTCCGAGAGCGATAAACAGAAAAGCAATTATCCTTTTCATTCTTGACTTCCCTTTTCAAACTCCAAATAAGCCGCATCATCTACGCTCTCCAGCCATTCATTGGAACAATTTTCTCCCGGTACCTCTACGGCAATATGACTAAACCAACTGTCCTTTGCCGCTCCATGCCAATGCTTAACCTCAGCCGGAATTGTCACTACATCGCCCGGCAGGAGCCTTCTAGCTTCTTTGCCCCATTCCTGATACCAGCCGATTCCGTCTACACATAATAAAATCTGACCGCCGCCCTTTGAGGCATGATGGATATGCCAGTTATTCCGACAGCCGGGCTCAAAGGTGACATTCGCCATAAATACCGTTTCCTTGGCATTCGTCAATGGCTTAATATAGGAATTTCCAATAAAATACTTGGCATACGCCGTATTCGGCTCCCCTAGTCCGAACATACCTCCCGTTTTGGCGTCTTCGGCATAAACCTCCTTTGCCATACGAAAGGCAGCCCATGCGTTCGGCCAGCCGGCATAAAAGCCAAGCTGCGTAAGAAGCTCTGCCATTTCCTGCTTCGTCACTCCGTTTTCCTTGGCGGATTGCAGATGATAGCGGAAGGAGGTATCCAGCATTCCCTTGCTTACCAATGCTGACACCGTAATAATGGACCGCATTTTCAGGGATAACGCATCACCAGACCATACCTCGCCAAATAATATATCGTCATTATATTCTGCAAACTTCGGGGCAAAATCTCCTAACCCCGTTCTTCCTGCCGTCTGCTTGATTTTCATTTCAATCGTTCTCCTTTTTATCTCTAAATTATTCCAAAACCCATGTTTTTACTAAAGGCTTTGCCTCATAAACATGACTTCCCCGTACCGGAAGTCCCTTCTTTAAAATCCCGCCGGAGCATAATTTTTTCAAATCTGCCTCACTGCTTCCCATGCAGGAACCCTCGTGCGTACAAAACGGCTTTATCGTCTTACCGCGGAAATCCAATCTCTCCAGCAAACTAAACAGCGGCATCGGCATAGTTCCCCACCAATTCGGAAAACCGATATAAATCGTATCGTACGCTTGAATATCCTCTAAATACTTTTTCAGTTCCGGTCTTTCATTCCGGTTTTTTTCCCGCAATGCCGCATCCGTACAAGCCTTATAGGAATAAGGATATGCGTGTATAGCTTCTACCTGAAATAAATCCGAGTCCGTGAACTCCTGAATCATTTCGGCAATTACCTCCGTATTTCCCTTTTCCAAGCTGCGGATTCCCGCGGACGTATAATTCTCACCGGTATGAGAAAAATAAATGACTAAGCTTTTATTACTCATCCAAATCTCCTCCTGTTTCATGTTAAGGATTATTTTTCAGGCAAAGCACCGACGATTGTATGCGGAAGATAAGCCTTTTCCAGCTCTTGAATTTCCTCTTCCGTCAGCTTTATCTTTAACGCCTCTACTGCTTCATCGTAATGATACGGCTTCGTAGAGCCGATAATCGGATTGGTCCCTTTGGCGAACAGCCAAGCCAAGGCAATCTGGCTCATGGAAGCACCCCTTTTATCGGCAATTTCCTTGACCTTAGCTATAATTTCCAAATCATTTTCCTTGGCATGGTCGTATTTATTCTTAGAAACATGGTCTGTTTGTCCCCGCAGGGTATTACCTTCCCACGTCGGACGGGATAAATGTCCGCCCGCCAGCGGCGAATACGGAATTAAAGAAACGCCAAACTGCCGGCATACCGGAATCAGCTCTCTTTCATCCTCCCGATATAGAAGATTATAATGATTCTGCATTGTGGAAAACAGCGTCCAGCCATGCTTTAAAGCTATTTCCTGCATATTATGAAACTGATAGCCGTACATGACAGAGGCACCGATTGCTTTAACCTTGCCGGAAACCACCAGCTCATGCAGTGCTTCCATCGTTTCCTCCATAGGCGTTTCATAATCAAATCGGTGAATCTGGTATAAATCCAGATAATCCGTTCCTAATCGGCAAAGCGTCTTGTCAATTTCCCGATGAATTGCCTCCTTGGATAGATGACCCTCATTGAAATAAACTTTAGAGGCAATCACAACATCCGAACGCTTTACGCCCAATTCCCTTAAGGCTCTTCCTAAATATTCCTCGCTTGTTCCTTCAGAATAGACATTGGCTGTATCAAAAAAATTAATTCCTAGGGATATGGCATGACGTATCATTTCCTTGGTTTCCTCATAAGGCAGGGTCCACTTATGAAACCTACCCTCTGAATCTCCGAATGACATACAGCCAACACAAATTCTTGATACACGAATATCGGTATTTCCCAGCTTTACATATTCCATAATTCTTTTCCCTTTTCCTGTTTTACTTTTGTCCCTCTACGTCCGGATGCCACCGGGCATAGCCTTTTAACGCTTCCTCTGTCCGGATATAGCACGGCTGATGCTTATCCAGCTTGGCGATTTCCTTCATTTCATCTTCTGTCAGCTCAAAGTCGAATATATCTATATTTTCCTTGATATGACTCTCGCTTTTAGAACCCGGAATAACGATATATCCCATTTGGGTATGCCATTTTAAAATAACTTGGGCGTTGGATTTATGATACTTCTTCCCAAGCTCAGTAAAAACAGGCTCGTTTAAGATACTCTGATTTCCTTTGCCGCCCAAAGGGTACCATGACTGCAAAGCAATTCCGTATGGCTTTAAAAAGGAAGCAAGTTCAGTCTGCGGGTAAAAAGGATGAGCCTCTACCTGAATCAAAGCCGGACGTATCTCACAATGATTTAAAATATCCTGAATTTCTTCGATATTAAAATTAGATATTCCGATAGATTTAAGTTTTCCCTCCTTGTAGCCTTTTTCTAGCTGACGGTATCCGGCAAGATAATTTCCCGCCGGCTGATGCAGAATCATTAAATCAATATATTCTGTATTCAACCGCTCCAAGGTTTTATCTACCGCCGTATCGTCCTCATAGAAGCAAGGCCAAAGCTTGGTTTCCAAAAAGATATCCTTTCTCGGAACGCCGGACTTTTTTATACCTCTGCCGACAGCTTTTTCATTGACATAGGCATTTGCCGTATCAATCAGCCGATATCCATTTTTCAGGGCATTAAGAACAGAAGCCTCCGCTTCATCCGGCGTAAGCAAAAATGTACCAAGACCCAAAACCGGCATAGAAATACCATTATTTAATGTAATATGTTTCATTTTTTATTCCTCTTTTCTTATTTTTTCAACAAAGAGATGAGAGCTTTACTCATTCTTTGTCCTTCTATATTTCAAGTATACAACTTAAAGTCAACTCCAAGTCAATACCCTTTTTTCATTTTTTTATTTTTTTCTAAAGATAACAAAAAAAGCCTCCCAGACAAAAAAATAAAGGCTTAACTTCAAAGCCTAATATTTCCTATTCAGGAGATAGACAAGTCCATTTACCGAAGAAAATAAAAAACGCCTTAACCACATTACCTGCTAGCTTAAGGCTGCTACCTTCCGGTCCTGACCTGGTTCACCGCAAATAATTGATTAAGGACTTAATCATTTTAGCACACAAAAAAATAAAACACAATAGAATTTATTTATTTTTTTAATCTTCCTCTTGCATATCTTTATTCTTTTTATCCGCTCTCAGCCTTTTAAAAAAATCCCGAAGCATTCCGGAACATTCCTCTTCCAACAAACCGCCCGTAATATCCACCTGATGATTAAACTTAACATCAAACAGCTGAATCCGACTTTTATGTGCCCCAAAGCGGTAATCATAGGCACCATACACTACCCTTTTTATGCGGGACTGGATAATAGCACCGCCGCACATACAGCACGGCTCCAAAGTAATATACATCGTGCAATCCTCCAGTCGCCATGAATTGAGTTTCTTACAAGCCTTCCGGATTGCCTCAATCTCCGCATGAGCCAAACTGCTTTCCAGCTGTTCCCTCCGGTTATGACCCCGGGCAATAATCCTGTCTTCATATACAATAACACAGCCGACAGGCACCTCATTTGCCAGCAATGCCTTATTGGCTTCCCTCAGTGCCTGACGCATAAAATATTCATCATTTTTTATCACGGAACAATACCTTGTGACAACAGCGGCAGCGAGCCTCATAGCTGTCATTTGCCCCAACCAATATCGTAGGGTCATCATAATACGCCGGCATACCGTCGATAATTCTCTGCGTTCTGGTTGCTTCCTCGCCGCACACGGAACAAATCGCCGTAAGCTTAGTCACGCTTTCAGCAACAGCCATCAAAGGACCGATAACACCAAACGCCTCGCCCCGGAAATCCGTATCCAGCCCGGCACAGATTACCCGATAGCCATCGGCGGCAAGCTCCTGTACGTATTTCAGCAGGGATTCGTCAAAAAACTGTACCTCATCAATGACAATCGCCTGCGTATCCTTTTTAATATGCCGTCTTATATCGCTTCCGTGGGAAATGCTGACCGCCTCTAATACCTTCTTGTTGTGGCTTACAACTTCCGTTTTGGAATACCGATTGTCGATTGCCGGCTTAAAAATCATATATTGCTTTTTAGCATAATCCATCCGCTTTACTCTGCGGATTAGTTCCTCTGTTTTTCCCGCAAACATCGGTCCGGTAATAATCTCAATCCAGCCTTTTTTATTTGCATAATAATTCATATCTCTTCGCCTCACTACATTTTATTTCATTATATCATACCCGGCAGCCAAAGAAAAGAAAAAAGAGCTCAAAACCGAGCTCATATCCTTTGATTAATCGTTCTTAATACCATAGCGTTTATTGAACTTTTCAACACGTCCGTCAGCCTGTGTAAAGACCTGCTTCCCCGTAAAGAACGGATGACAATTTGAACAAGTATCAACACGAATCTCGTCCAGCACTGAGCCGGATTCAAATACGTTGCCGCAAGTAGTACAAGTGACCTTAACAGTCTTATATTCCGGATGAATACCCTTCTTCATAACTACTTTTCACTCCTTCCGCCATGACCAAGTCATAGTAAGTTTCCAAATTATTTTATCATATTCAAATAGGGAATACAACACTTTTTTTTATTTTATGGAAAATTTGGCACCTAAAACCTTGATTTTATAAAAAAAATCCTCATACCCCCGTTTTAATAATTGAATATTTTGCACAACACCGCCGTTTTTTAATGCCAGCAGCATCAGCCCGGCACTTTGCCGCAAATCCGTACACAAAAAATTTCCGCCCCGAAGACCTTCTCCGCCGATAATATATGCCTTATTATCAATAACGTTTATGCTCGCTCCCGCTTCACTTAAATCATGGTAAATCTGCATTCTCTTTTCAAAGATTGTTTCCTCTACAACGCAGGACCCCCGGCTATAAGCTAAAAGAACACCGAACAGCGGCTGCATATCCGTCGGAAAGAGAGGATAAACATCGGTTTTAATATCAAAGCTGTTTCCTCTTGATTTTCTTGCCCTGACCCAGCCCTTTCTTATCGTTATATCATAATTAGCCTTAACCAGTAAATCCAAAGGATACTTGATATGATTGATTTCTATCTTCTTAACCTTGATATCCCCGCACAGCAAGCCCATAACAATAAAGGTCATTGCCTCCATTCGGTCAGGGATAATGCGGTAAACATACCGCTTTTGGACCGCTTCATAGCCCTTCATTACCACCCGGCGGTTTAAAGAAAGAATTTTAAAGCCTAAGCTATTTAAAAAATCAATTACCGCCAGTCCCTCCGGCTCCAGTACCAAATCGTCGATAACGGCATACCGGCAGCGAAGGGCAGCCAATATCGTATTTATGCTTGCTCCGACGCTTGGCTTACTCATTTTATAATGAAATTCCTTTACTTCCTTTTCCTTTTCCAACCAAAGCCGTTCATTCTTCTGAATAACCCGGTACCCCAAAGCCTCAAAGGAGGAAATATGAGCGTCGATTGGCCGCTCGCCGATTTTACAGCCGCCCGGCAAAAGAAATTCGCATTTTTCAAATAAAAACAATAAAACCGGAATTAAGTAATAGGAGCCCCGTATCTGAGCACATTCTTCTATAATCAGTGGCTTATACCGGATATTTTTACTATGGATATACAGCGTATTCCCGACCCAGCGGGTTTTACAGCCGAGATAACGGATTATTTTAATTAATTTATCTATATCCGAGATTCTCGGAACATTTTTAAGCTTGACCGTATCCCTAGTAATTAAGCTTGTACAAAGAATCGGTATCGCCGCATTTTTAGAGCCGCTGATATAAACACTGCCCTTTAAATCATTTACCTTAGTTATTTTCACGCTGTTCAAGTTAATCACCATTATCAGTATATGTATACCAAAGCGGGATTAGAACTATTTATTTTTATTCAAAGCCTCTAAATGCCGCAGCAAAAGATATATCTTATAATCCGAAGCCTCAAAGAGTTTCTGGGATTGCTTATCTCCGTACCGGGATACCAGTTCTCCGATTGTAATCTGCCGAGCCTCTTCTAACGCCTTAACCTTCTTATTAATTATTTTATACATCAGCTCTTCCGGGCTGTCCTTATATAGATTGCCGATAACCCAGTCCGGCTTCATGTGAGTAAAATTAAAATATACGTCAAAGGTATTGGAAATATACAGGACAACCGTATCGCCATACGCAAAGGATAAATAAGAATCGTCGGTCAAAAGCCTTCCGCAAAGCTCCGCCTCGGTTTCATTTTTATCAAAGTTTATAAAATATGGAATGATTTCCTGAGGAACAGAGGCTCTTGTTATTCTTTTGGAATACAGCTTATAATTTTCTCCGTCACAGGAGCCGCTGTGAATAAAAAACGTAAATTTACCGCCGATGTTCTCGCAGCGTTCTTTTAAGCGTAAATTCTCAGCCACCCTTAATAGGGAAATCATCTCGTCCCTATTCTCTTCATTGATAAACGCCTGCCACCTTGGCACAATCCCGTTTTGCAGTAAAATATCCGTAGCCGTCAAAAGCTCGGTGTAGGCTCCTTTTCTGCCGATATACTTATCCGTAAGACTCTCCAGTCCGAAGAAGGTAAGCTGAACTATTTTTGTGTCAACCTCCTTTAAAAATTTTACATAATCCTTATCCCGGACCAGCCGGTAAAAGCTGGCAAGCTCAAATCTCTGTGGTCGAATCCCCACCGAGATATCGTTATCCCGCCGCCAGCGATGCCGATAATCGTCACAGTAATCCGGTTCCCTTATCCAGCTGTAAAACGCAATATTCTTAAAAAAGGGGCGAAAATAATCCATAATAAAAGCGTCGTCCTGCGGATTCATTTTTTTATTCGGCATATTCCCCAGCCAGCAGTGCCGGCAGCGATTGGGGCAGCCGTACATATCCACTGCCAAAACAAGACTCTTTTTCCCGGCAAATTCTTCGATTTCCATACTCTTACTCCTCGATATTATTTAAAGTATCTTATCCCATTATAGCATATAAACACTTGAATTCCAAGAATCTTATAAGGCTCTAAAATAAGGAACGGAAAGGACTAAATCCCGTTTCTGTTTTACCTCTAAAACGACATAGGCGTCATTTTCCTCTGCCAGCCTTTTGAATTTCTTTATGTCGATACTTCCCTCTCCCAACGCCAAATGGCACGTTTTCCGATTGCCGTCATGAATATGAAATTCATCAAATTTCAGCGGCAGGTCCTGAAGAATATTCCACAGCATATCATGGTCGTTGTCATCGTGTCCGATATCGTAGGTAAACCGAAAGCCGGCGGCAAATAAATCCGCATAGGTTTTTGCCATATACTTAGCTACGGTTGTATTTTCAATTACCATACGGATATGATTATCCCTGCATATCCTTTCCGCTTTTTTCAAATTCGCTATCAGCCTTGTACGATACTGTGAATACTCCTTTTCATAAATATAGTTTTTAACGCCGCTTATCGTCACCACCGGTCCGGCAATATTATGAATATTCAGCATTCGGATATACCCCTTTCCTAAGGAGGCATACCGTTTCAGCAAAACCAAGTAAGCGTCAACCACCTCATCGTAGGAGCCAAAGTCCGCCTCATCATAAAAGTGAAGCGTAGCCTCCAAATTGTATTTTTTTAAAAGAGGCAAAAGCTTGCCCTCCTCCATTTCTTGGCGGCAATAGCCGAAGTTTAAATTTAATTCAATAAAATCCAGTCCCAGCTCGGACGCCAAAATTAAGTTTTCTTCAATCGTATCAAATTCATAAAGCTGCGGCATTCCTAATTTCATTTATATCACTCTTACCCTTAATACGCCTTCAAGTCCTTCAAGAATACCGTCATTTATATTTCCGTCAACATCCAAAACAGAATAGGCATATTCGCCCTTGGATTTATTGACTAAGGTCGCAATATTTCCTCCCTGTTCGCTGATGAAAGAGGAAAATCTCGCTATCATACCCGGTACATTTTTATGCAGGATACAAACCCTGCGTTCAGCCTGTTTCCCACCGGCATTCAAGTCCGGATAGTTTACGGAATGAGTAATATTTCCATTCTCCAGATAATCCTTTATCTCTTCAATCGCCATAAGGGCACAATTATCCTCTGCCTCCGCCGTAGAGGCTCCCAAATGCGGCAGACAAATAACATTCTCCATGCGGACAACCTCGGGATTGGCAAAGTCAGTCACATATTTTCTGATTTTTTTATTTTCCATGGCTTGTTTTAAATCCTTGTCATTGACTAAGGTATCTCTGGAAAAATTCAACAAGACCGTATTCTCCTTCAGCTTATCAAAAATATTCTGATTCAGCATATATTTCGTCTGTTCTGTCAGCGGTACATGAATCGTAATATAATCCGCATTTTGAACTGCCGCCTCCAGCTTTTCTACGTATTGAATATCTTTTGCCAGCTTCATGGCATTATTAATCGTCAGATAAGGGTCATAGCCGATAACCCGCATTCCCAAATCGACTGCCGCATTCGCTACCAAAACACCGATTACGCCAAGCCCGATTACCGCTAAGGTTTTGCCTTTAATCTCATTTCCGGCATATTTCGCCTTCGCTTTTTCCGCAGACTTCGCAATAGCTTCATCCTCAATATTCTTCTGGATATACTGATATCCGCCCAAAATATCCCGGCTGGAAAGCAGCAAGCCGCACAGCACCAACTCCTTAACCGCATTGGCATTCGCTCCCGGCGTATTGAATACAACCACTCCGCTATCGGCATAGCTTGCAAGAGGAATGTTATTTACTCCGGCACCGGCTCTAGCCACAGCTAAAATATTTTTATCCAGCACCATATCGTGCATTGCCTGAGAACGGACTAAAATGCTGTCAGCCTCGGCAATATTATCCACGGTTTTATCCGGTGCCTTCAGGCTTTGTAATGCTACCTCAGATATTTTATTTAAACAATATGCTTTCATTTCAAATGCTCCTCCTCAAACTTTTTCATAAATTCAACCAACGCAACGACGCCCTCCAAAGGCATAGCATTATAAATACTTGCCCGCATTCCGCCGACACTGCGGTGTCCTTTGATACTGACAATATCCTGTTTTTTAGCCTCCTCAATAAACAGGGCATCCAATTCGGCACTTTCCGTCCGGAAGGTGACATTCATCATAGAGCGGGAGCTTGGCTCCGTCACACAGGTAAACAGCTTTGAGGTATCCAAATAATCATATAACAGCTTAGCCTTTTCCTCATTCTTCTTTTTCATTGCCTCAAGACCGCCCATTTTCTTTATCCAGCGGAATACCTTTCCGCAAATATAAATGGAATAGCCGTTCGGCGTATTATACAGACTATTATTATCCACCTGTGTTTTCCATTTCAGCATCGTCGGCGTTATAAACGCTAAATCATCGGAAATTAAATCCTCACGGATAATTAAAATAACCAATCCCGCCGGACCGACATTTTTTTGAACGCCGGCATAAATTACACCATACTTGGAAACGTCTACCGGCTCAGACAAGAAGCAGGAGGACTGGTCTGCTACCAGTGGTTTTCCCTTCGTATCCGGAAGCTGGTGAAACTTTGTACCGTAAATCGTATTATTTTCACAGATATAAACATAATCGGCGTCCTCTCTCACCTCTAAATCCCGGCAGTCCGGAATATAGGAAAAGTTTTTATCCTTGGAGGACGCCAATACCTTAATATCCCCAAATAAACACGCCTCTTTATATGCCTTAGTGGCAAACTGACCGGTTAAAATATAATCCGCTTTTTTATTTTTCATCAAGTTCATCGGCACTGCCGCAAACTGCTGACTGGCACCGCCCTGAACGAATATCACCTTGTAGTTATCCGGAATATTCATTAAATCCTTTAAATCCTGTATGGCATCATTCAAAATTTTTTCAAATGGCTTAGACCGGTGGCTCATTTCCATAACGGACATACCACTGCCCTGATAATCCAGCATTTCCTCTGCCGCTTCCTTTAAAACCTCCTCTGGTAAAACAGCAGGTCCTGCTGAAAAATTAAATACTCTTTTCATACTCTCTTCTCCTTTTCTTAAATAAAAAATCCCCAAATGCCAAAGCATTCAGGGACGAATATAAATCCGCGGTACCACCCTAATTAGGTAATCTCACTCTATAATTCTTTAACGGGAATTACTCGGAATTCATTACATTCGCCAAAGAGGCAGATTCAAAGGAGTCAAATGCAAGGTTTCACCTTCCCCTTGCTCTCTACGATTTAAGCTTCCTTCTATAATCTCTTTATAGGCTATATAAAAATTTCTTTCAT
>ENA-UAOM01000320-UAOM01000320.1-human-gut-metagenome-genome-assembly--contig:-NODE-320-length-16867-cov-8.073400_pt1 | contig 16867 bp, 17 predicted proteins | sample MGYA00243468_ERZ654555 | MGnify/ENA primary metagenome ERZ654555 (study PRJEB26926, sample SAMN06164434) | human gut metagenome | biome: ENVO:00009003; feature: ENVO:2100002; material: ENVO:00002003... | reverse complement strand
AGATGTCTTAGGGTCTCGTGGGCTCGGAGATGTGTATAAGAGACAGCTATTGTACATACTCCTAATAAATGATAAAATTCAACTATCTACAAAGAGGGTGTTTCTATGGAAAATATCGTTATCATTAAAAAGGATGGCACTTTAGAACCTTTTAAAACGGAAAAAATTAAAAAAGCCGTTTCTAAATCTGCCGCCAGAGTTATGATAAATTTTACGGAAAAGGATTTAGAAAATATTGTCAATACGGTTTTGGAAAGCATTCGGGAAAAGAATCTGGAACAGGTGACGATTGCTCAGATGCATAATTTTGTCGAGGGGTCGCTGGAAACCCATTTTCCTACGGTAGCAAAAAGCTATCGGGATTACCGAAACTATAAGCAGGACTTCGTCCATATGCTGGACGAGGTATATATGAAGAGCCAGTCTATTATGTATATTGGCGATAAGGAAAATTCCAATACGGACAGTGCCTTGGTTTCAACGAAAAGAAGTTTGATTTATAATCAGCTGAATAAGGAGCTTTATAAAAAGTTTTTCTTGAATGTAGAAGAGCTTCAGGCAATCAACGACGGATATATTTATGTTCATGATATGTCTGCCCGGAGAGATACGATGAATTGCTGTCTTTTTGACGTTGCTAAGGTTTTAAAGGGCGGCTTTGAAATGGGGAATATCTGGTATAATGAGCCGAAGAGCCTTGATGTTGCCTTTGACGTTATCGGCGATATCGTTTTGTCTACTGCGGCACAGCAGTATGGCGGATTTACGGTTCCTTCTATTGATTTAATTTTGGATGAATATGCGGAAAAGTCTTTTCAAAGACATTATCATAAGTATGTGGGCTTGGGCTTGACGCGGGTCAAGGCTAACGAGCAGGCGATAGAGGATGTCAGAACGGAATTTAAGCAGGGCTGGCAGGGACTGGAGTACAAGTTCAATACCGTCGGCTCCAGCCGCGGAGATTATCCGTTTATCACCGTCACGCTGGGAACGGGTACCTCCCGCTTTGCTAAAATGTGTACGGTAGAGTGCTTAAAGGTACGTCGGGGCGGTCAAGGTAAGCCGGGAAGAAAGCGTCCGGTTTTATTCCCGAAAATTGTATTTTTGTATGACAAGGATTTGCATGGACCGGGCTGTATCAATGAGGATTTATTTGAGGAGGGTCTGATTTGCTCCTCTAAAACGATGTATCCGGATTGGCTGAGCCTGACCGGTGAGGGCTATGTTGCCTCTATGTATAAAAAGTATGGAGCAATTATTTCGCCGATGGGCTGCCGTGCATTTTTGTCCCCTTGGTATGAACGGGGCGGAGCTCATCCGGCAGATGAGGATGACAAGCCGGTATTTGTCGGCAGATTTAATGTCGGAGCGATTTCTCTGCATTTGCCGATGATTTTAGCCAAGGCAAGAAAGGAATCTAAGGACTTCTTTGAGGTTTTGGATTATTATTTGGAGCTGATTCGGAGGCTGCACTGCCGTACCTATGATTATTTGGGAGAAATGCGGGCTTCAACAAATCCACTTGCGTATTGCCAAGGTGGCTTTTACGGCGGGAATTTAGGACTGCACGATAAGATTAAGCCGCTTTTAAAGAGTGCCACGGCGTCTTTTGGCTTTACGGCTTTAAATGAGCTTCAGGAGCTTTATAACGGAAAATCTATCGCTCAGGACGGCGAGTTTGCGTTGGAAACCTTAAAATATATCAATGATAAAATCAATAAATTCAAGGAGGAGGACGGACATTTATATGCTATGTACGGTACGCCGGCAGAGAATTTATGCGGCTTGCAGATAACGCAGTTCCGGAAAAAATACGGCATTGTGGAAAATGTTTCCGACCGTCCGTATGTTTCTAACTCCTTCCATTGTCATGTGACAGAGGATATTTCACCGATTCAAAAGCAGGATTTAGAACAGAGATTCTGGGATTATTCCAACGGTGGTAAAATTCAGTATGTAAAATATCCTGTGGATTATAATATTGACGCGATTCGCACGCTTATCCGCCGGGCAATGGATAAGGGCTTTTATGAGGGCGTAAACTTATCTCTTGCTTATTGCGAGGATTGCGGACATCAAGAGCTTTCTATGGATGTTTGTCCGAAATGCGGCAGTAAGAATCTGACGAAAATCGAAAGAATGAACGGATACCTATCCTATTCGCGAGTAAGCGGCGATACTCGATTGAATGATGCAAAAATGGCGGAAATTGCAGAGAGGAAGAGTATGTAATGCGGTATCACAATATAACCAAGGACGATATGCTGAATGGCAGCGGATTACGGGTTGTTCTGTGGGTGGCTGGCTGCGGGCATCATTGTCCGGGCTGTCATAATCCGATTACGCATGACCCTAACGGCGGAATTTTATTTGATGACGCGGCAAGGGAAGAGCTTTTTACAGAACTGAAAAAGGATTATGTAAGCGGCATTACCTTCAGCGGCGGCGACCCCCTGCATCCGGTCAATGTAAATGAAATCGGAGAACTTGTGGCTGAGATTAATGCCAGATTTCCGAATAAAACAAAATGGCTTTATACAGGATATACCTATGAACAGATTTCTTCCTTACCATTTATTTCTATGCTGGACGTAATTTGTGACGGCAGATTTGAAATGGATAAGTTTGACTCTAAGCTTCACTGGGTAGGAAGCTCAAATCAGCGGGTAATTGATATTAAGGCGACTAAGCAGGAAGGAAGAATAGTTTTGTATAAGGACGGGTCAATCAATGGATAGCTTTAAACGAATCGCCCGCTTTGAATTGGTTTCTTTTGAGCAATTTAGGACAGGCTTTGATAATCAGTCCGAAGAGGAAATAAAAAAAATATATGAGAAGCTGAAACTCCCGAAAAGGGCGACAAAGGGGTCGGCTGGCTATGATTTTTATGCTCCTTTTTCTATTACCCTTCTTCCCGGACAAACGGTTAAAATACCGACCGGTATTCGGGTATATATGGAGGAAAACTATGTTTTAAAGTTATATCCGCGAAGCGGATTAGGCTTTAAGTACCGGCTTCAACTGAATAATACCGTCGGAATTATTGACAGTGATTATTATTATTCCGATAATGAGGGGCATATTTTTGCGAAAATTACCAATGATACGCATGAGAATAAAACGGTCGTCATTGAACAGGGGACCGGATTTATGCAGGGAATTTTTGTAGAGTATGGGATTACCTTCGATGATGATACGGTATCTATCCGCAACGGCGGCTTTGGCAGTACAACAAAATAGAAGAGGCTAGAGAAATTCTAGCCTTTTTGTTATATTTTTTCCTTTTGTTTATCCATTAATTTGTTATAATATGGATAAGAAACGAGGAAAAAGGGAATGGAATTTAAAGTTGAAAGACCTGTTTTTAAAAATGAAGATTATAATATTATTCAGTTTGGGGCAAAAAGCGATATTGCCTTTAACAATCGGGAGGCAATTCAGAAGGCTATAAATATCTGTCATGCCAATGGCGGGGGACGAGTAGTTATTCCGGATGGCTATTACCGTACGGGACCGATTGAATTAAAAAGCAATGTAAATCTTTTTGTCAGCACAAACGCTTATGTTAAGTTTACCAAATCCAAGGAGGAATATCCCTTAATTTGGACGGAATATGAGGGAATCCGCAGAATCCGTGCCGTTTCTCCGATTCGGGCGGTCGGCTGTGAAAATATTGCGATAACCGGAAAAGGAATTATGGACGGCTCCGGTGATTTGTGGCGGGGGATTAAAAGGTTTAAGCTGACTCCTAAGGAGTGGGATAGATGTCTGAAAAAAAGCCCCTATGTCATTGAAACGAAGGAGGGCGGAATTTGGTGTCCGACAAAGACGTATTATGAGGGCGTACTGAAGGGCGAGCCGGATTATTGCAATCCGAGGGCATTGGAGCTTGCAGAGGAAAACTGGGATGTTTACCGTCCGGTATTTGTATCTTTGATTCAATGTGACCGGGTTTTAATAGAGGACGTCACTTTGCAAAATTCTCCGGCTTGGAACGTTCATCCGCTGTACTGTACGAATTTTACGATGAATAGAGCTGTTATCAAAAATAAATTTTCCGCTCAAAACGGTGACGGCATAGATTTGGAATCCTGTCAGAACTGCGAGATTTCTCATACAGTGTTTGAGGTGGGAGATGACGGAATATGTATTAAATCCGGGAAAAACAGGGAAGCCAGAAAGAAGAAGATACCGACCAAAAATGTATGGATTCATGACTGTAAGGTATTTGACGCCCACGGCGGCTTTGTGGTTGGAAGCGAAATGAGCCGCGGTGTGGAAAACCTTTTGGTAGAAAACTGCATTTTTAGCGGTACGGATATCGGTATTCGGTTTAAATCGGCGATTGGCAGAGGCGGGGTTGTTGAAAATATAACGATTCGCAATATATATATGTCGAATATCATTGAGGAAGCTATGATATTTACTATGGGCTATGTTTTAGTCAATATTGAGGATACCAATGAGGGACAGCTTCAAAAAACAGACCGGGAGGATATTCCGGAATTTAAAAATATAGTTATGGATAATATTATTTGCAGCGGAGCTAAGGTTGCTTTAAAGGTCAACGGCTTAGCAGAACTGCCGATTCATGATATCCAGCTTCAAAATTCAAAGATTACGGCTGGAAAAGCCTTGGATTTGAAGCTTTGTCAAAATATTCGGCTGACGAATGTAGAGATTCAGACCGAGGATAAGACGTATTATTATCCGAATGAAGTCTTTAGTGAAAAATAAAAAAATAAGACTTGCTTTTGTCGGCAAACTATGATAAAATAATTGAGCTGTCGTATGGCAGTAAGGCACATTACTCCGCTGGCAACATGGGATTTATGGCTATGAGTTTTGTTATTAGGAGAAAAGATATATGGCAAACGCAAAGGGTCAAGCATTAATTAATGAAATTACTGCTCAATACTTAAAGGAACGTCCAAGCTTTCGTCCTGGAGATACCGTTAAAGTATTTGTAAAAATCATTGAAGGCGATACTCATCGTATCCAAGTATTTGAAGGCTTAGTAATTAAGCGTCAGGGTAGCGGAGTATCTGAAACCTTTACGGTAAGAAAGATTTCTTACGGCATTGGTGTTGAACGTACATTCCCTGTTCACACGCCAAACATCGACCATATTGAAGTAGTTAGAAAAGGTAAAGTACGTCGTGCTAAATTACACTACATTCGGAACCTTTCAGCAAAGGCTGCTCGTATCAAGGAACGTCGATAATCTTAAATATGAAGATAAGGATGGATTTATCTGGACTTATCGGAATTTCCGCTTCGTTAAGAGGCGGTTTTTTCTTTTTATAAAGGATTGGAATTGGGGTCATACTAGATTTAGGTGATTCTATGAGAAAAAATGTTTTGATAACCGGAGCGACCGGTGGTATTGGAAAAGAGCTTTGCCGGCAGTTCGCAGGACACGGCTATGATGTTGTTTTAACCGGAAGAAGTGAACTAAGACTTTCGGAGCTTTCTAAAAAATTGCAGGAAGAGTATGCGGTAAATGCGTTTTATTTTGCCTGTGATTTTTTAAATCCTTCCGCCTGTGAAGAGCTTTATCGGGAATTGAAGCGGCAAAACATAGAAATAGATATTTTATGCAATAATGCCGGCTTTGGAATCTATGGTGATTTTTTGGACAATGAATTGCCGGCTCAGCAGGAAATGCTTGAGGTCAATATCCGGGCTTTGACCGAGCTGTGTTATTTCTTTGGAGGGGATATGAGAAAAAGAAAGTCGGGAAGAATTATCAATGTTTCTTCGATTGCCGGCTTTATGCCGGGACCCTATATGGCTTTATACTATGCCTCCAAGGCGTTTATTCTTTCCTTTACTGCCGCACTGGCTAAGGAGCTTCAGCCGTATCATGTATCGGTTTGTGCCCTTTGCCCGGGAATCATTCAGACGCCGTTTTATGCCAAGGCACGGGCTGATTTGCGATTCAGCTATCTTTTGCGGAATATGCCTCCCGAGCCGGCTAATCAATTTGCTGAAAAGGCGTATCGACGGCTGATGAATCGGCATAAGACCGTCGTGGTGATAGGATTAAAAAATAAGATTCTTATTTTATTAAGCAGGCTATGCCGTATCCGTATGACCTCGGGTATTGTGGCGTGGATACAGCGGAAGAAACAAAAGAATCAAGAATAATGACTTAAAAATAAGCATAGGATTAGTAGGTGATACTATGCTTTATTATTTGGTCGGAATTAAAGGCAGTGGACTTTGTGCTCTTGCGGTGGCGTTAAAGGAGCAGGGACATATTGTATGCGGAGTTGACGTGGAAAAGCATTTTTATACGGAGAAAGGATTGGACGGTATCCGGCTGGAAAGCTTTAATCATATGAAGCTAAAGTCCTGTTATTTTTATATTATAGGAAATGCCTATGTAAATCACAGTGTTGCCCGCTATATTATGAATATGAAATTCAAGTATATGACATACCCTAAATTTATTGCCGAATATTTTAAAGCCTATCAGTTTATCAGCGTATGCGGAAGCCATGGCAAGACGACGACAACTAAAATGATTACTGCCTTAGTTCCTGAGGCAAACTATATTATCGGTGACGGCAGTGGTAGCGGTAAGGGGAGAGAGATTTTTGTTTTGGAATCCTGCGAGTACCGGAATACCTTTTTAAACTATACGCCGGATATCGCGTTGATTTTAAATATCGACTACGACCATCCGGATTTTTTTAAAACACCGAAGGAATATACGGCGGCGTTCGCCGAGTTTTCTAAAAAGGCAAAGATTGTGATTGCCAACGGAGATGATATCGAGGTACAGAAAATAAAAACGGAACGATTTATTACCTATGGCTTAAGTTCGGACAATGAGGTTATCTTTACTTATGAAGTTGGCGAACGGGGAATGACAATCACCATACTGGGGAGTACGTTTTATCTTCCCCTCTTGGGAAAGCACTATGCCTATGATTTTGTCGGGGCATATCTTGCGGCAAAGCTGTTAGGGCGGGAGGATAAAGAAATACTTGAGCGGGCGGAGAAAATGATTCTTCCGAAAAGAAGACTGGAAACTGTAAACTTCAATCACTTTGCGGCAGTCCATGACTATGCTCATCACCCGACGGAGATTAAAAGCGTTCTGGAGAGCATGAGGCTAACCTATCCCGGATACCGAATCGTCGGTATTTTTCAGCCGCATACCATCTCAAGAAGCGTAAGCCTGAAGGATTCCTTTAAGGACGCCCTGTCCGGCTTCGACAAAATGCTGGTAATGCGTATTTTCACAAGCGTAAGAGAGGATATAAATATCGCCAAGGAAAAAGATTTATTTGAAGAGTGGGGCTTTCCTGTTCTCGGCAGAGAGGATATTATTCACATGAAGCCCGAGAAAAATAATGTCTATGTTTTTATGGGGGCTGGGGATATAGATACGGTGTTTCATGCGTTCGCAGAGTATCAAAATATCTCATTAAATCAATGATAAAAACGATTTCATAAACCTATTGAAAACAAATTTGCATTATGCTATAATAAACTTGATTTCGTGAGGTGATATAGTATGGCGAATACAACAATTTATGATGTTGCCGGGGCAGCTAAGGTTTCCTTGGCTACGGTCAGCCGTGTCATGAATAATCCTGAAAAGGTTAATCCGGAAACTAGAGAGAAGGTTTTACAGGTAATTAAAGAGCTTGGATATCGCCCCAACGCTATCGCAAGAGGTCTGGCAAGCAGAAAAACGACCACGGTAGGTATCGTTATGGCTGATGTCACTCGTGCCTCTACATCTCAGTTTTTAGGCGGTATTATTGACATTGCCAAGAGATACGATTATGCCATTAAGATTTTTAGTATGGGAGAAAATGAGGATATTAAGGAGGCTATGCGGGCAGTAGTTGCCGAGCAGGTAGACGGTATCCTGTTTTTAAATGATGAATTGGATCAAAATCAAATGGAAATGGTTATGAATCATATTCAGGACGCACAGATTCCTTTGGTTTTGTGTAATGTTTTATATGGGGCGGATATTCCGTCTGTAAGCATTGATTACGAGAAGGCTACCTACGAGGTGACGAAGGAGCTGTTAAATCAAGGAAGAAAAAATGTTTATTTGGTATCTACGGTACGTAGATATTCCGTAAACGACCATAAGGTCAAGGGCTATTCCATGGCTATGGAGGAGGCAGGTTTGACGCCGATGGTGTTTAGGACAAGCGGTGATGTCGGTATCAATAAGCTTCATTTTCAGGAATTTTTGAAGAATCATGTGGTAGACGGCGTAATTGCCGTAAGAGACAGCATTGCCGTAAGCTTTATGAATGAAGCGATTAAGAGCGGGCGGTCTATTCCACAGGATATTTCTGTAATCGGGCTTCAAAATACAAAATATGCAATTTTATCGCGTCCGAACTTGACTTGTGTCGATACTCCGGTGTATGATATAGGTGCAGTATCTATGAGGCTTCTGACGAAGTATATGAAGCATGAGGAAGTAAACGACAGTAAGGTTGTGCTTCCGTACCAGATTGTAAAAAGAGAATCAAATTAAATAATTTCGATGATTAGATTTCAGTAGTAATTTATTTCCCTTTTAGAGAGGCTGCGGGCGGTGAAAGCAGTCAGAGGAATAACTTATGAATTACACTCTAGGAGAAAGCTGATTTAAGTGCCATATAGCAATATATGGAACTAAGGTGGTACCGCGATGAATTCGTCCTTAGATTTTCTAGGGACTTTTATTTTATTTCAAAAAGGAGAAAAAATATGGGAATTTATGAAGAATTGGAATGGAGAGGATTGATTAAAGATGTTTCCGATCCCTCATTAAGAGAAAAGCTGAACGCAGGCGGCATGACATTTTACATTGGAACGGATCCGACGGGCGACAGCCTGCATATCGGTCATTTTTCCAGCTTCCTGATTTGTAAGAGATTAAAGGATGCCGGACATCACCCGATTGTGTTAATCGGCGGAGCGACTGGTCTTATCGGTGACCCGAAGCCGGACAGCGAGCGTCCGATGGTGACGAAGGAAACGGTGGAGCATAATTATTTATGCTTGGAAAAACAGCTGACGAAGCTGTTTGGCTGTGAGGTTGTCAATAACTACGACTGGAGCAAGGATATCGGCTTTATTGATTTTTTAAGAGATTTCGGTAAATATTTTAATGTCAATTATATGCTGAATAAGGATATTATCAGCCGCAGGCTGGACCAAGGAATTACCTATACGGAGTTTTCTTATATGATTATGCAGGCACTGGACTTCTGGTGGCTGAATAAGAATAAGAACGTGACGATGCAGGTTGCCGGACAGGACCAGTGGGGAAATATAACTGCAGGAATCGAATTGATTCGCAAGAAGGAACAAAAGGACGCATACGCCTTTACCATGCCGCTTTTAACCAAAAGCGACGGTTCTAAGTTTGGCAAAACCAACGGCAAGGCGATTTGGTTGGATATTGAGAAAACCTCAGCCTATGAAATGTATCAGTTTTTTATTAATTCTGAGGACAGCAAGGTTATTGATTATTTGAAATTTTTGACCTTCCTTTCCAAGGAAGAAATTGAAGAGCTGGACGAGAAGAATAAAACCCAGCCTCATCTGCGGGAGGCTCATAAAAAGCTGGCGGAAGAGGTTATCACCTTTATCCATGGAAAAGAGGCTTATCTTCAAGCGATTAAAATCAGCGAAGCACTATTCAGCGGAAATATCCGGGAGCTTTCAGCAAAGGAAATTGCCATGGGCTTTAATGATTTGCCTTCTGCGGAGGGACATGAGGGGACGTTGGTTGACGCGTTGATTGAAACGGAGCTTGCTTCGTCTAAGCGGGAGGCTAGAGAGTTTATCCGCAATGGTGCCGTAACGGTAAACGGCGATAAAATTACGGACGAGGGCTATATGATTTCCAAGGCGGAAGCCATTGAGGGAAAATTCCTTGTTTTGCGGCGGGGAAAGAAGAAATATGCCCTAGTTAAATTCTAATTTCTATACCGGATTGTAATTAAACAGGAATCTTCCTGTTTTTTTGCATTTTCTTTCGCAATTTATTTTGAATAATAAATATTATATGCTATAATGAAAAATATAACGAATTATTTGGAGGGGTAAGATGAAAAAGACATTGACGTATAAAATACTGGAGGCACATAAGGTTTCCGAGGATTTGGAAAATAATAAAATGAGTATTGTTATCGACCAGACGCTGACGCAGGATGCGACGGGAACCATGGCTTATTTGGAGTTTTTAAGTTTTGGAATAGATAAGGTTAAAACGGAGCTTTCCGTAAGCTATGTCGACCATAATACGCTGCAAAATGGTTTTATGAACGCCGACGACCATAAATTCTTACAAACGGTTGCCGATAAGCACGGGATTGTATTTTCCAAGGCGGGTAATGGAATTTGTCATCAGGTAAATTTGGAAAGATTTGCTAAACCGGGCAGAACAATTTTAGGGTCTGATTCTCATACGCCGACCTCTTCGGGAGTGGGAGCCTTGGCGATTGGAGCCGGCGGTTTGGACGTGGCGTGTGCCATGGCGGGAATGCCTTTTTCTATTGTTCGTCCGAAGGTTGTCGGCGTCAAGCTGGTGAATCGCCTGCGTTCCGGTGTTTCCGCTAAGGATATTATTATTTACCTAATAGGAAAAATGACGGTTAAGGGCGGCGTCAATAAGGTGATTGAATATTACGGTGACGGCGTTAAGACCTTAACGGTTCCGGAGCGGGCTACAATCTGCAATATGGGAGCCGAGCTTGGGGCTACCTCCTCCGTTTTTCCGTCTGACGAACAGACGAAGGAATTTTTAAGGATACAGTCCAGAGAAGAAGATTATATTCCTTTAAGTGCAGATGAGGGCTGCAGCTATGATGAAAATATTGAGATAGATTTAAATCTATTGGAGCCTTTGGCTTCCTGTCCGAATTCTCCGGATAATGTAAAGCCTGTCCGTGAACTTTCTGATATAAAGGTAGACCAAGTTTTAATCGGGAGCTGCACGAATTCATCTTATTCCGATTTTGTTAAGGTTGCCTCTATTCTAAAGGGAAAAAGAGTACATAAAAATGTATCGCTGGGAATTGCCCCGGGCTCTTTGCAGGTTTTACAGATGATTACTAAAAACGGGATACTGGATATTCTATTGAATGCCGGAGCCAGAATTCTGGAATCTGCCTGCGGACCATGTATCGGAATGGGACAGTCACCGGCAACGGACGCCGTATCCCTGCGGACTTTTAACCGCAATTTTTACGGCAGAAGCGGAACGAATTCCGCCAAGGTATATTTAGTTTCTCCCGAGGTTGCCGCTTTGTCAGCAGTCAACGGATATATTTCTTCACCGCTGGGATTAACGCTTAATAGTTTTTCTTTAGACGTGGAATATCCGGTATGCGATAGTCTTTTATATAAGCCTACTTTTTCCTCTGAGGTGGTTATGGGACCAAATATCCAGCCGATTCCGAAGTTTCAGCCGATTTCAAATGCCTTTACCGCTAAGGCAATGATTGTTTTGGAGGATAATATAACTACGGACCATATTATGCCGGCTGGGGCTAAGGTCCTGCCCTACCGCAGCAATATCGGCAAAATAAGTGAATTTGTTTTTTCAAATATTGACGGGGATTTTTATAAGCGTTGCCGCGAAAACGGAAACGGCGTTATTATTGCCGGAAGCAATTACGGTCAGGGCTCCAGCCGCGAGCATGCGGCTATCGCTCCGAGATATTTGGGAATTCAGGCGGTTATTGCGTCGTCTTTTGCGAGAATCCATAAAAAGAATTTAATAAATTTTGGTATTTTGCCGATAGAGCTTACCGTAGAGGCTGATGTGTTGGATATTATAGAGATTGAGTGGAATGATAAAAGGATTAAGGTTTACAATAAAACTAAAAATAAAAGCTATGAATGTGCCTGCACGCTGACGGAAGAGGAACAGAAGCTGATTCGGTGCGGCGGACTTCTGAATACCTTTTAGCGGGGCAGGGAAGTATATGAATGAATTTCTTTTAGAAAAATACCATGACCTGCTGAAGGACGGATATATAGATTCCTCCCTGTACGATGAATATCGGGTCAAGCGGGGACTTAGAAACGACAATGGCACCGGCGTTCTGGTAGGGCTGACGAAGGTATCCGAGGTTTCGGGCTATACGGTTGAAAACAATATAAAGCTGCCGAAGAAAGGTAATCTATATTACCGTGGAATTGATATTTCCGAGGTTGCCAGATTATGCGGAGAGGATTTTGGTTACGAAAATACCTGCTTCCTGCTGCTGTTCGGACATTATCCGAATGCCGTAGAGGCTCGGATATTTAAGGACATTATTCGGCAGGAATATGATTTGCCCGATGGATTTTTAGAAAATATTATCTTAAAAAATCCATCAAAGTCGTTGATGAATCATATTACCCGCTGTATTTTATCCTTGTATTCCTTTGATGAAAATCCGGACAATATCGCTCCCGATGAGCTGATTTGCAAGGGAATATCGCTGATAGCCAAAATGCCGGCAATCATTTCCTATTCTCTTCAGGCGAAAACCCATTATTTAGACCATGATTCCCTGCATATCCATTTTCCGAAAAAAGAGTATTCCTTTGCAGAAAATATTTTGTATCTATCCAGAAATGACGGCAAGTTTACTGAACTTGAGGCAAAGACGCTGGATATGTGTCTTATGGTACACGCAGACCACGGCGGCGGGAATAATTCTGCCTTTGTGGGTACGGTAGTTTCTTCAACCCTGACTGATATATATTCTATGATTGCCGCCTCTATGGCATCTCTTAAGGGACCGCGGCACGGCGGGGCGAATATGGCGGTATTGGATATGATGCAGGCAATTATCAGCGATATTGGCATAGACGCCTCTGATGAGGAAATCTGTATGGTTATTGATAAGCTATTGGATAAAGAATACTTTGATAATACAGGATTGATTTACGGTATCGGCCATGCCATATATTCCTTGTCAGACCCAAGATGCGAGCTTTTAAGAAAGGAAGCCTATGAGCTTTCATTAGAAAAAAATCCGGAAAAATTTAAGTTTTATCACCGCTTTGAAAAGCTTGCCCTGCAAGCCTTAGAAGCTAGAAAGGGAATTCAATGCTGTGCGAATGTCGATTTCTATTCCGGATTGATTTACGAAATGCTGAATATCCCGAGAGATTTATTTATACCGATTTTTGCGGCGGCAAGAATTGTCGGCTGGGTTTCCCACGATATAGAAAATCTTTTATACTGCAATAAAATTATACGTCCTGCGACAAAATATGTAGGAAAAAAGGAGAATAACTGATATGACAGATATAGTTTTGCTTCCCGGCGATGGCATTGGTCCGGAAATTGTGGAAGCCGTTTGTAAAATTTTAGACGCTGCGGGAGCGGATTTACGGTATCATACTTATGATATCGGACAGACCTCCTACGATAAAACAGGGGAACTGCTTCCGGAGGAAACACTGGAGGCGATTCGGAAGTACAAGGTTGCTCTGAAGGGTCCGGTCACTACGCCGATTGGCAAGGGCTTTCGCTCTGTAAATGTAGGACTGCGGCTGGCATTTGATTTATATATCAATTTAAGACCGGCATATTCAATTCACAATATTTCCAAATATCAAAATGTGGATATTGTGACGGTTAGAGAAAACACCGAGGATTTATATATCGGGGAGGAGCATGCCATCGAGCAGGGCTTTGAGGCGATAAAAAGAATCACGATTCCGGCAACGGACCGGATTATCCGGTTCGCTTTTAGATATGCGGCTGAGAATCAAAGGAAAAAGGTGACCTGTATCCACAAGGCAAATATCCTAAAGCAAACCGACGGGCTTTTTCTGCAAAGATTCCGGGAAATTGCCAAGGAATATCCTGCGATTGCGGCAGAGGATAAGATTATCGACAATATGTGTATGCAGCTGGTAATGTATCCGGAAAAATACGATGTTCTTGTCGCTCCGAATTTATATGGAGATATTATTTCTGATTTAATTGCCGGACTGGTCGGCGGACTTGGTTTGGTTCCGGGAGCGAATTTAGGCAGGGATGTGGCTATTTTTGAGGCGGTACACGGTTCCGCTCCGGATATTGCCGGTAAAGGAATTGCTAACCCGATTGCCCTGCTTCAGGCGGCTGTTATGATGCTTGAGCATTTAGGGAAAAAGGATATTGCTGCTAAAATAACCAAAGCGATTTTAAAAACCTTGGAAAATGGCAGTTCTCTGACGAAGGATTTAGGCGGTACCGCGACGACAAAGGAATTTACGGCGGCAATAATTGCAAATTTATAAAAAGATGGGTACAGCAGTAGGCTGTACCTTTTTTGGAGGAAACGATGAAAATAGGGATTTTTGGTATGGGAGCCGTCGGCTGTGCTATATACGGTGAGTTGTACGGCTATGAAGAGCTTTATGTATTGGCTGATGAAAAAAGGGCAAGGGGCTATGAGGCAAACGGTTTTATCATCAATGATAAAAAGATTTATCCAAGGTGTATAACCGATAAAAAAATGGACTTGATTTTGATTTGCGTTAAAAATTACCAGCTTAGCAGAGCATTGCCGGATATCGCCGTTTTTACCGATAAGTCTACGGTTTTGCTTCCCCTGCTAAACGGGATTACGGCTCGCGACGTTTTATGCAAGTATTTTCCCGACAACACAGTGCTTTATGGCGTAATTAACGTTGAAGCGAATAAAACTGAGAATATCGTAAAAACCGGTAAAATAATAAATCTTCAGTTTGGAGAGGAATATAATACGCCGGTGAAAAAGTATCTTTCGGATATTTCTGATATCTTTACCGCGTTTGATATCAAGCATCATATTTATCCTAATATGAAGCAGAGGGTATGGCGGAAGTGGATGCTGAATATGGGAATCAATCAAGTTTCGGCATTATGCAGTGCCACCTATCGGGATATGGCTCATCCGCTGATTCAGGATTTGCTTGCTGAAATTTTTCTTGAGGTGTATGCCGTTTCTGAGGCATATCATGCGGGATTAACGCCGGAGGACGTAGAGGAAACGATAGAAAGCTGCAAGACCTTCCGTTCGGAGCGGGTCACCTCATTGACTTTGGATTTTTTACAAGGTGGAGAAAATGAACTGGATATCTTTTCCCCTGCCTTAATTCGTCTTGCCGAAGCCAAACATATCAGCGTGCCCGTAAATCAAACGCTTTATAGGCTGTTAAAAAGTATGAATGATAATAGAAAAAGCAAAAGGAATCAGGATTAAACCGATTCCTTTTGCCTTTTGGGAGAGATTATTTGAAAAGTCATTCTAAAAGTCATTTTCCATACTTATAATAGCACTTATGAAAGCGTTTGTCAAATAAATTTTTTATGAATTGATGTTTCATTTATAAATCGCTTAATTTTATGCTATAATACTTCTATGAGGTGGAAGTATGCAAAGAAGAAGAATCGTTATGGAGCTGAGAAACAGCGGAAAGCTGAAAGGTGTTAAGCCTTGTATGATATATTTGAAGAATAATCTGGGTAAGATATATAATGAGGGGCATGCGGATTTTGTAATGTCTATGAAAGATAATACTTTGTATTTTCAAAGAATTTCCTCTGTTTTGAAGCAGCTTAAGCCTAAGGATGATTTTTCTTTGGATCTAAGAAGGTTTCGGGAATATGCGTTCTTTCAGCATTCGTTCTATAATGTTTTGTGCTTATACGATAAGGATAAACGCTATATTGAAATTCATTATAACAAGGGCGTTCCGGATACATATCCGACGGAGGATAATATAAGCCGGATTATTAAGACCTTGGAAGAGCGGGGAATCCGGGAAATTCATATGGAGGGAGAGGAAGTCTTAGATGAAGAATCTGACGCAGAAGGAAAAGGAACTGATTAAAAAATATGAATCTCAGAAGAGAAAGCAGAGCTTTGATACAAAAAAGGAAATGTATCTTAGACAAACCGATAGAAATTACAAGGATGGAGATAGAAATTGATTAAACTAGGAGAATTTAACAAGCTGAGAGTTGTAAGAAGGTCCGATTTGGGATATATGCTTACGGACGGTCATACGGAAATATTAATGCATTTTAAGCAGGCGGAAGGAGAATTATCCGACGGCAGCGAGGTTGATGTTTTTGTCTATGCGGATAAGGAAAAAAGACTGACGGCTACTATGGCAGAGCCGCTGGCTTCCTTGGATAAGCCGGGCTTTACCGAGGTGGTAGACGTCCTGCCGAATATAGGTGTTTTTGTCAATATAAATACCCCGAAGGATATTTTGATTTCAAAGGATTATCTGCCGTTTTCTTCCCATCAGTGGCCGATAGCTGGAGATACCCTTTTTATCCGATTGAAGGCTAAGGGGGATATTTTGGTCGGCAAGCCGCTAAACCGCTTTGAAATTAAGGAATTAAGAGGCGAAGCCCAATACGCCGATTACGAAACCATTGACGGATATGTCTGCCGGATAGCTGAAAAGGGAATCGGAATTATAACTCTGCAAAAGATATATGTTTATGTGCCGAATAGTCAGTACCGGGGTCTGGTGCGGATGGGTCAACCGGTCCGCGTTTGTATCACGAAGAGCTTTGACGGAGAGTGCTACGGCACATTGAATCCTCATAAGGAGGAGCTGATGGATACGGATAAGATGATAATTTTAGAGTATCTTAAAAAGCATGACGGCGTTATGCCGATTACAGCCAAGTCGGGAGCTGAGGAGATTGAACGGACATTTTCTATCAGCCGGAAAGCCTTTAAGAGAGCATACGGAGGACTGTATAAGGAACATAAGATTGATTTTGATGAGGAAAAGACGTATCTTTTGAAAATGAATTAAAACTAAATTATAATATATCATAAATAATTTTAATGAATTATATTGAATTATTTAACATTCTATCATATAATAGAGATGATAG
>ENA-UAOM01000315-UAOM01000315.1-human-gut-metagenome-genome-assembly--contig:-NODE-315-length-17031-cov-7.982210_pt1 | contig 17031 bp, 13 predicted proteins | sample MGYA00243468_ERZ654555 | MGnify/ENA primary metagenome ERZ654555 (study PRJEB26926, sample SAMN06164434) | human gut metagenome | biome: ENVO:00009003; feature: ENVO:2100002; material: ENVO:00002003... | reverse complement strand
GTTCGTCGGCAGCGTCAGATGTGTATAAGAGACAGAATTAGACATTATATTTGAAAGCGGGATGAGAATTTCATATTTTATAGGGTATAATGAAGTATTTTGGGGAAATTATTAAGTCGTTATTTTAAACATAGCAGAAAACTATTTCTGTGTAATCATATATATTTATTATCTTAATATTTAGGAGGATTACCATGGGTGTAAGTAGTATAAGTGTCGCACTTTTAAAAAAGATGGTAATAAATGGAGCTATCAACTTAAAAAATAATCATAAAGAAATCGATCAGTTAAATGTATTCCCGGTTCCGGACGGAGATACGGGAACAAATATGTCTATGACCGTTATGTCCGGCGTTCGGGAAATGAATGCCTGTGAATCAAGCTCCATTATCGAGGTTGCGAAGGTTTTATCCCGGGGAGCATTAATGGGAGCCAGAGGAAATTCTGGAGTTATATTGTCACAGTTTTTTAGAGGATTGTATGTTGGATTAAAGGATATTCAGCATAACGCATTGAATATTGAAGAATTTATGACCTGTCTTGAGTCCGGCTGTAAAATAGCCTACAAGGCGGTTATGGAGCCGGTTGAGGGGACGATTTTAACGGTTGTCCGCGAGGCGGCGGAAAATACAAAGGAGCGGCTGAAAAGTTTTAAAACGATTGACGAGCTGATGTCCTGCTATATTACGGAGGCTAGAAAGTCCTTAAGCAATACGCCGAATTTGCTTCCTGTTCTAAAGGAGGCAGGCGTAGTGGATTCCGGCGGTGCCGGCTTCTGCAAAATCATTGAAGGTATGATTATGGCACTAGAGGGCAATATGCTGGAGGCGATTGATGAGAATAAGGCTGAAAAGAAGAGTGCCGCGTCTAGCGTAGATTCTGATATTAAATTCGGATACTGTACGGAATTTATTATTGATTTGAAAAAGCCGAATACCTTTGATGAAAAGGATTTAAAGGCTGCCTTATCGCTGTTAGGCGATTCCTTGGTCGTTGTCCGCGATGAAAATATTGTTAAGGTACACGTTCATACCAATCGTCCGGGCAGAGCTTTGGAAATCGCTCAGAAGCACGGTGAGTTTGTCACCTTAAAAATTGAAAATATGAGATTGCAGCATTCTGAATTGCAGGAAGGGGCAAAAAAGGCGGAGCAGCAAAAGCCGAGAAAGCCTTTCGCACTGGTTTCCGTATGCTTCGGCGACGGAATTGTATCTACCTTTAAGGATTTGGGCGTAGACTATGTGATTGAGGGCGGTCAGACAATGAATCCGTCTACTGAGGCATTTGTCGAAGCTATCCGGTCTGTAAATGCAGATAATGTAATTGTTATTCCGAATAATTCCAATGTCATTATGGCGGCCAATCAGGCAGCAAGTATGGTATCTGACTGCAATGTTCAGGTAATTAAAGCAAAAACAATCGCTCAGGGGTATGCGTCATTGATGTACTTTGACCCGGAGGCAGATATGGATACCAATTTGGCGGCGATGACGGAAGCGATTGAGAATGTCACCTCTGGCGAAATCACCTATTCTATCCGGGATACGGAAATCGGCGGCGTGAAGATTACGGCAAACGACTATATGGGAATTGCCGACGGCGAGATTGTTGTTTCCACAAAGGAGAGAATGGACGCTTTGAAAAAGCTTTTGGAGGGCTGTATTCACGAGGATTCCCAGATTGTCACATTCTTCTACGGAAATGATGTAAATAAAGATGAGGTTTCTGTTTTGGAGGATATTTGTACCTCTGTAAATTCCGATGTCGACGTTGAAATTATTGAGGGTAAGCAAGATATTTATTCTTATATTATCGCAGTAGAATAAGATAGAATCGGGTTGAGCTTGGCTCAGCCTTTTTCTTTTAGGAGGGGATTTTTGTGGAGCTTTCTGAAATTAAGGGAATCGGCGTTAAGACTTTAGAGCATTTAAAGGAAGAGGGCATTTTATCGGCAGACGACCTGCTTCTAACGCTTCCGAAAACCTATACTATATATGAAATACAGGAGGAAAACTTATTTACCGGCGAAGCGGTATGCGTACCGGGAATTGTTGATTCCAAGCCTGTTTTTTTGAAATACCGGCGGAATGTCAATACGATTATTTTCTATGCCATATTGCGGAATTTTCGGATAAAATGCGTTGTTTTTTCTTCGGATTATCTGCGGTATAAGCTTTTTAAAGGCATACCGGTGGTTTTATATGGAAGATATAAAAAAGAAAATAAGGAATTTTTAGTGCAGAATATCTTTTTCGAGCAGTTTCAAACGAAGATTGAAATAGATTATCGGTTAAAAAATATCAGCAATGCCTTAATGTCTAAGGCTGTCGGCAATGCTTTATCCGCCGGCTGTACGATAGAGGATACCTTGCCTTTAGAGCTTAAGAATAAGTACCGGCTGTATCCGATGACGGAGTTTCTGCGGGCATCGCATTTCCCGGCATCGAAGCAGGATTATATTCAGATACAAAGAAGAAGAAAATACGAAGAATTTTTTTGGTATTCCGTTTCTCTTGAATTATTAAGGCAAACCAGAAAGCAGGGCGTGAAGCTGAAACGGGAGATTCGTATGGAGATTATCGACGGGTTTATACGCCAGCTTCCGTATGAGCTTACCGAAGACCAAGTCAAGGTCATCGGGGAAATTCGGGAGGACATTCTTTCTGATTTCCCCATGAACCGGCTCGTTCAGGGCGATGTCGGCTGCGGGAAAAGCATTATCGCCTATATTTCTGCCTTTATGCTTGTTTCTGCGGGATATCAGGCGGTGCTGATGGTACCGACGGAGCTTCTTGCCGTTCAGCAGTTTGAGAATATCAAGCGGCTTTTCTCCCCTCTGAATCTGACGATAGAGCTTTTGACATCAAGCGTTAAAAGCAAGGACCGGGAGGATATTCTATACCGGCTGATGAATCATCGCGTGCATATTATTGTCGGAACGCACGCCCTGCTTGAGGAAAATGTGCGGTTTCATAAGCTGGGAATTGCCATTATCGACGAACAGCATCGCTTTGGCGTCGACCAGAGAGGAAGGCTGATTTCTAAGTTTCCGGGAGTCGATTGTCTGTATCTGACGGCAACGCCGATTCCGAGAACGCTGGGATTAACCTCCTTCGGCGATTTGGATATTTCTTCCGTCCATACCCTGCCGGCAAACCGTAAGGCAATTCAAACCTTTGTGTATGATTATTCCCGCTTAGATGAAATTGCTTCCATTCTGATGACACATATCCGGGCAGGAGAACAGGCATATATCGTTGTCCCGCTCGTTGAGGAAAATGAAGAGATTGACGCAATGGATATTTCTGCGGCTAAAAAGTATTTTACGGAGGCTTTGCCGGAGGTTAATTTTGGAGTCGTCCACGGTAAGCTGAAAGCGGTGACGAAAAACCGGATAATGCAGGAATTTCAAAGCGGCAGGCTTCAGGTCTTGATTTCGACGACGGTGATTGAGGTCGGAGTCGATGTTAAGAATGCGACGGTTATGGTTATTCTTGACGCAAACCGGTATGGACTCGCCCAGATTCATCAGCTTCGGGGCAGAGTAGGAAGAGGAGATAAGGCGTCGTTCTGTTATCTGGTAAGCCGGGTAGAAAGCCCGAGATTAGAGATTATAAAGAATACCTTGGACGGCTTTGAAATCGCCGTAGAGGACTTTAAGCTGCGGGGACCGGGCGATTATCTGGGAAAGGAACAGAGCGGATTTGTCGGACTGACCTACGCTGATTTTGAAACGGATTTTAAAATCTGGAGCTGTGCTAAGGCGGACGGAATCGAGTATTGTCATAAATTTATGGAAAATCATTCTAAAAATAGGAAGTTTTTAGAGATATTGGCAGTAAATAAGACCCAAAAGGGAAAAATCAACTAGTTTTTAGGATTGGAAAATGGTAAAATAAATAGTATACGAGGAGGTACGAATATGATTAGAATAGGTGTAGACGCCAATGGCGGAGATAAGGGTGTAGAGGCGACAGTTCCCGGTGCAATGCGGGCAGTTGCCATGTTTGATGATATAGAGATTGTTTTGTATGGAGATGAGAAGAAAATTAATCCCCTGCTGACAAATCGGGAAAGAATTCGTGTGATTCATACGGATAAGACGATGGATATGGGCGAAAAGGATCCGGTACGGGCTGTTAGAAGCAATAAGGATTCCTCTTTGTGTATGGCGATGTATGCCGCTAAAAACGGCGAGGTAGACGCAGTGGTGACGAGCGGACCTACGCAGTGTGTAGTTATGGCGGCACATTTGATAATCCGGAGATTGAAGCAAATGGAAAGAGTGGCTCTTTGTCCGATTATTCCTAATTTTGACGGTCATCCGCGGCTTCTTTTGGACGTTGGAGCCAATGTGGAGCTGAAACCCGAGCATTTAGGACAGTTCGCCGTGTTTGCCAGCGTATGTGCCAAGGAGGTATTGGGAATTGAAAAGCCGACGGTCGGACTTTTGAATATCGGCTCTGAACCCGGTAAGGGAAGACCGTTTGATAAGGATGCTTATTATTATCTGAAGGACTTAAAGGGAATTGAGTTTTACGGTAATGTAGAGCCGGACCAGATTGTCGACTGCCCGACGACCATCGTTGTAAGCGACGGCTATGGCGGAAATATCTGCATGAAATCCATGGAGGGTACCGCTAAAAATATGGCGAGAATGCTGAAACAGGAGATTAAGGCTTCCTTCGGCGGGAAAATCGGGTATCTGTTTATGAAGAAGAATCTAAAGAGATTTGCCAAAAGAATGGATTCTAAGGAAGTGGGCGGAGCAATGATTTTCGGTATCGGAAAGCCGGTTGTCAAGGCTCACGGCAATTCGGACGGATACGCATTTTGCAGTGCGATTCAGCAGGTCAGAACGATGGTTAAATCCGATTTAATCCGTAAGGTTGTGGAAGCCTTGCCGGTCCAAGAGGAAAAGGCAGATGAATAAGACTGAGGCTGAGATTGTATCTCAATTTGAACGGGTTATAAAATATCAGTTTAAGGATAAGGAAAAACTGTTTAAGGCTCTTACCCATTCCTCCTACGCTAATGAGCATAATTTAGAAAGCAATGAACGCTTGGAGTTTTTGGGAGATGCGGTGCTGGAGCTTTCTATGTCAAGGTTTTTGTATTTTAAGATATCCTTGGACGAAGGCGTTCTGACAAAAACCAGAGCGAAAGCGGTATGTGAAGAGGCATTGGATTTATATGCCGAAAAAATGAATCTGGCAAGGTATATTTTTTTAGGCAGGGGCGAAGAAAACAGCGGCGGCAGAACAAGACCGGCAATTATTGCCGATGCGTTGGAGGCCGTTTTGGGAGCTGTATTTTTAGACGGCGGCTTCGATTGTGCGTACCGGATTGTAGAACAGCTTTTCCTGCCGTATTATGAGGATATTTTATTGTTTAAGGATTATAAGTCCATACTGCAGGAAAAGCTGCAAAGCGAAAAGCGGACGATTCATTATGAGATTATCCGCGATGAGGGACCTGCCAATCATAAAACCTTTGAGGCGGTTGTTTATATGGATAGTATTTTAATGGGTAAAGGCATCGGCAAGACGAAAAAGGCTGCCGAACAGAACGCCGCTAAAAACGCATTGGATAAAGAAGCAAAAAAATAACCAAATTCTTTTCTTTCTCATAAAATATATTGGTGATTGTATGAGAATGGCAATTATAGGCATCAGCGGCAGAATGGGAACTAGGGTATACGAATATTTTAAAAAGGACTATGATATCGTCGGTGTGGATTACATTAATTTTAAAGAAGCCCCGACATATAAGAGCTTAAAGGATATTCCTTTACCGCTGGATGTGGTTGTGGATTTTTCTTCGGTAAAGGCAGAGCCTGAATTGCGGTATGCCTTAAAGCGGGGGCTTTTAACCCTAAGCGGTACTACGGGGTATCCGGATGATGTAATCGATGAACTAAAGAAGCAGGGGCAGGATTTATTTTATTGGTCTGCCAATTATTCCAAGGGGATTCATCTGTTTTCCAGACTGATTGAGCTGATTCAAAAGGAATATGACCTTTTTGATTTTATTGAGATTCATGCGGCGACGAAGAAGGACGCTCCCAGCGGAACGGCTAAAATGCTTGCGAGGGATTTGAATATACCGTATGACCGGATTCAGTCGCTCAGAATAAACTATGCTCCGCCCATTCATGAGTTGATTTTTTCATCGCGGTACGAGCATATCATTATCCGGCACGAGGTTATAGATACCCTAGCCTTTTTAGAGGGCTTTGACGCTAAACTTAAAGAAATGATTGGAAGGAGTAAAAATGATAAAGAAGCTTTATGAGTGCGGCTGCTTTAATTTTCAGAAATTTATTTTGGAGCATACAAAGCCCTTGGCTTTAAATTCTGATGAGGCAGTTATTTTAATAAAAATATTAGAGGGCTGGACGAAGGAAAAAACATTATCCAGCGAGGCGTTAGTGGCAGATTTATCTATGACTAAGGCTAAAGCGGACAAGGCTCTTGCCTCCCTTTTAGAACGAGGATTTTATGAGATTTATATCAATTACGACCAAGGAATCGGGCAGGAGTATATTTCTTTGGACGGCTTTTTTCAAAAGGTAAGTGCGATTTTAGATGCCAATCTGCCGGATTTCAAGGACGAGCTGTATTCCATAAACCAGTATCTTACCAAGCAGATGAATCGTATTCTAACCGCCAAGGAACTGGAAATTTTAACTAGCTTGGTTGTGGAGGACCGCTATACGTCAGACGATATTCAGAAAGCGTGCGAATATTTAAAGGGGAAGGGAAAACTTTTATCTATGCGGAGTTTGGCTCAGGCTCTCGCCGTTAAGGAGGAGCCGGCTGTCCGGACTAGTCCGAAGGTGGTAAAGGATTTCATTGAACGGATAAAATAATGAATAGAAATACATCTAATCAAATTATTGAAACCTTGCGGACGGTGATTGAAAACCCGGTATGCGAGCTGAATTTCAAAAATACCTTTGAACTTATCTGTGCTGTAATATTATCCGCTCAGACGACGGATAAACGGGTGAATATGGTGACCGGCGAGCTTTTTGATAAATATCCGGACCCCCAAGCTCTAATGGAGGCGGAATATACGGATGTCCTGCAGATAATTTCAAGCGTAGGGCTTGCGAAAACAAAGGCTAAAAACTTAATTGAGCTAGCCAAGGTGCTTCATGAAACCTATGCGGACAAGGTGCCGGCAGATTTTGATACTTTGATTACCCTGCCCGGCGTTGGCAGAAAAACGGCGTCCGTCGTATTGGCAGTCGGGTTTCAGATTCCGGCGATGCCCGTAGATACTCATCTTCACCGCATGGCAATCCGCTTCGGATATATCCGAAAGGGCGATTCGGTTTTGAAGGCGGAGGAGGCTTATAAAAAATATATTCCAGAAAATCTTTGGATAGAGGCTCATCATTTATTCTTATTATTTGGAAGGTATTACTGCAAGGCGGCAAATCCCAGCTGCGAGGTTTGCCGGCTGAGGTCTTTTTGTAAGGTAAATCCAAAATAAGTTTTTTTATTGATTTTAGCGGAGAGAATGCATAATTCTCTCTTTTTTTTCCGGCGTTCGGCTTATATTGATTTGGGTGATATATATGAAGGTTAAGATTTTGGATTTCGAGCATGAAAAGGATTTGGAAAATGCCGTAAATTCCTTTCTTAAGGAGGTTAAGACAGTCGAAAGCATTCAGTATCAGACGAGTCATTTTTGTGCAAATGGCGAGCAAATTTATTCATTTTCTTGTTTAATATTTTACAAATAAGAGTTAAAAAGTCACTTCGACATTTTTTTATCAATCTAGGTTATTCTCGACATTTTTCTTCCGAATTATATAATAGAGGAAAAGGAGAGAAAACATGAGGAATAACCCAAATTTTTTAAAAAATGAATGGATAGCCAGACAATGTAAAAAGGAGGAATCCTACAACGTTGTAGGGGTTGAGATTAAGGACAGACGCCTTACGCTTTCAAGAACGCTGTCCTCTCTTTCTTCTGAAATTTGTTCGGTGTCCTATCTTTGTAAAATAGAAAATAATAAGATAATTCCGAATCGCTATTATCTTAGGGAAATCTGTAAAAGACTGCAAATGAAGGACGATAAGGTGAAAACCCTGCTGAATTTAAGAATTACGCTGGAGCGTATGGTTAAGGCGTTTCTTTGTAAAAGGAATGATGAAATTCGAGAGGCATTCGAAAGCGGGAACGGTCTGTATAATTACCGCTATAAAATTATCGAGTTCATTTATTATATTTCCATTAAGGATATGGCACAGGCGAATCAAAAGGCAGGGGAGATTCTGCGGCTGGTTAGTACGATGACGAATAATGATTTATCTATTTTTTCTTTGTTCTATGGGATTTTATCCTTTTATAATCAGGATTTTGATATGGCATTAGAGGATTTGAAAGCCTTGCGGGCTTATTCGGAGGAAATATTGATTTTACAAACCAAATATAAATTTTTCGTTTATTTTATGCTGAATCATCCTTGCTGTATCTTTGAGTATCAAGGCTTGATTGAAACGCTTCTGAGGTGCGGCTTTTTAGAGGAGATTGATGAAATCCAGTATATTATGGGGCTGTATCTGCTTCGGAATAAATATTTTATGGAATATAAGCGGATATTTAAGCTGATTCATAAGCCAAGCTATCGCCGCTCGCTGCTTTTGCTGGCAAAGCTGATTGTCAGCCCGGGACTGGCAGTTCGGGAGGCATGGATAGAGGATGTCGAGCCGTTTTTCTATTATTTGGGACTGATTAAAATCCGTCCGGCAGAGGCTGAGGAAAAAATCAGTGCCATGAATGATTTGAGCTTTCGCGTGGACTTTAATCTCATTTATTTGCAGTATATGCTTATAACCGATGACGGCGAGCAATATAAATTTATCTGCACGACCGCCTTTCCAACCATAGAAAGAACGAATGACGGCTTTGCAAAGGAATATTTTTTGCAGGAGCTTTCCAAAATCAGCAGCCGGCTGGGTCGCTATAAGCTGTTTCATGATGCTTATCAAAGAATACGGAGGCGGGAAAAATGAAAAAGACTGTTTTTTTAGGATTCGTGCTTGGCTTTATCCTGCTGGGCTTAAAAGTTTCAGCAAGCAGTTGGAGATATGAGTGGTTTAATTCCGTAGTCCGGATTCCCGTCGGAGCTTCCCTTGAGGATTATAAGGAAATTCCCTATGCCGTACTATATAAGGATAATCTACAGGTGACAGACGCTGAAATTTCCTATCTTAGAGATGGTGATTGGCTTTGTTATCTGGCAAATGTCAATACCTCGGTGGTCGGGGAATATGAGGTCTGGTATAAGGCGTTTGAAAACGGGAGGTATCGTCCCGGAACCTGTCCCGGATATAAATGCAAGGTCAAATTTATTGTTGAGGATACGGAGGCTCCGACGATAGAGGTAATGCAAAAAAATATCCGTCTAAGAAGAAATTCAAGCTATCGTCTGCTGGATAACGTCTTTATTCATGATAACTATTCCAAAGAGCTGACAATTACGGAAACAGATACCATAAATTATTCGGAAATCGGCGTTTATGAGGTAGCTGTCTATGCCGCTGACGAGGCAAATAACCGGGCAGAGGCAAGGTTTACCGTTGAAATATATGAGGACAAGGGACCGACACTGATTTATAAGAATGAAGGCAGTCCGATTCCTGTTCCGCTCAATTCACAGGCTTCCGTTCAGGAGTATTTTGCGGCATACGATGAAATCGATGGCGATTTAACGGGGCGTATTGTCTTTCCGCAGATAGATACGACTGTGGCGGGAGAGTTTGACTATACGGTGACGGTAGAAAACTATGCGGGACTAAAGACGGTCAAAACGGTAAAGCTTCTTATAACGGATAATCAAATCCCTGAGATAGAATTGACGGACAGCGTTGTCATTTTAGACTATTCCCTTGATTTTACAGTGTATGATTTTAAAAGGTATATCCACCAGATTACGGACAATATGCCGGTCGTTTATCAAAACCTAACGATATCCCACAACCTAATCCATGAGGTAGGAACGTACTATGTGGAATATACATATACGGATTCCGTCTACACGGTAAAAAAGAGTTTGGAGGTAAGACTGCGTTCTTATCAGAAGCCGAGCTTTGAGATTGCAGAAATTACGCTTAAGGAAGGAGAAAGTGCTGATTTAAGAAAGTATATATCCGTTTCCGACGCCTCGGATAAGAATGTGGGGGACAGCATGGAAATCTTTGATTCTGAAGTCAATTATCAAGAGGAGGGGATTTATTATGCAGAAGTGTATGCCATAAATTCCTCCGGGCTATCGGCGACGGAACGTTTCCCGGTTAGAATTGAAAAAAATTCGGATTCCATATCAACGACATCTGCACCGCAGAACGAACTGTGGATTTACGGCTGCTTGGGAGTTATCGGTATAGCTGCCGGAGGTCTTTATTTTTGGCGGCGGCGGATAAAAAAGAACAAAAGCATTTAAAAATATTCTTGAATGTTGTACAATTAATCTGAGGATGTGAGCGGCATGAAGGGATTTTTATACGGGCAAACAGAATACAATATTCTGATGAATACCAATCGTCTGGACGATTATATTGCTTATGCGAAAAAAAATTCCTTCGATTTTTTGTCGATTACCGACAGCAATTTATACGGTCACTATAAATTTTATAAGAAGTGCCGGGAGGCATCTATCCAGCCGGTTATCGGACTGGAATACAGCTTTAGAACCGAGGACCAGAATATATCCAAGGTTTTGCTGTATGCCAGAAATATGGAGGGGTACCGGGGACTTTTGAAAATCAGTAGTCTGGTTAAGACGGAAGGCGTCGAGGATTTGGATTCCATCCGGGATTATGCGGACGGGCTGAATCTTGTCTTTGTTTTTAATGATTCCTTTCTGGAACGGCTTTTATCCAGCCGGGAATGGAATATACTCAATGAGTTCTGTATGACCTTAAAGAGTTTTCAAAATAGCTATATCGGAATCAGCTATACCAATAAGCTGGATAAGCTGGAAATTAACCGGCAAATGGAGGAGTATGCCGCCCGCATAGATATGAAATGCGTTCCAATTCATCAGTGCCTGTATTTAAGAAATCAGGATTCTGTAATCTTTGAGGCATTGACCGCAATCGGCAATACCTTCTCTAGGATTGGGGAATTCGAGGATTATAGCTTTGAGGAAAATCCTTTGGACGATGAACGACTGGATGCCTTCGTCCGGACTATCCAGCTGGAGCTGTTTCAGGAAAAAATCGAGCTTCCCAAATATCCTTATACTAAGGGAGTTTCCTCTAAGGAATATCTTCATGCCTTATGCTATAAGGGATTAGAGAAACGGAAAAAGAATTATAAGAATTATTTTGACCGTTTGACTTATGAATTAAGCGTGATTGATAAAATGGGCTATAATGATTATTTTTTAATTGTTTGGGATTTTATCAAATATGCCAAGCAGAATGGGATACTGGTCGGTCCGGGAAGAGGAAGTGCGGCGGGAAGTCTTGTGGCGTATTCGCTGGGAATAACCGAGGTAGACCCGATTCAGTATGACCTGCTATTTGAAAGATTTTTGAACCCGGAACGGGTAAGTATGCCGGATATAGATACGGATTTTCCGGATATATACCGCGATAAGGTTATCGACCATGTTAAAGACGTTTTTGGAAAAACCCATGTATGCAATATCTCCGCCTACGGTACGTTTTTGGTTAAATCCTCTATCCGTGATTTAGGAAGAGTATATAAAATGGAAACCTCACGGGTAGAAAAAATTATTGAAATGGTGGAGACTTACGGCTTTGACGCTATGCTGGAGGAATATAAGGGAAATGATTTATATCAGTTTTTATATATCGCAAGAGGCTTAGAGGGCTTGCCGAGGCATATTTCTACTCACGCTGCCGGCATTATTCTTTCTGCCTTGCCTTTAGATGAAATCATTCCGCTTCAGGAGGGGATTAACGGGCTATATCAATCCCAGCTGGAGGCTTCGGATTTAGAAAAAATCGGTCTTTTGAAAATGGATTTTTTAGGAATCCGCAATCTTACGATGATTGATGGTATGATGCGGTCTATTCCGGGCTTCAATATGCAGAAATTAAGAAATATCCCCTTAGATGACGCTAAGGTCTACCGGCTTTTACAGAATGCGGATACCTTGGGACTGTTTCAGCTGGAATCTGCCGGAATCCGTAAGGTATTGTTAAAGCTGAAGCCGAGTTGTTTTGAGGATTTGGTGGCGGTGCTGGCTTTATATCGTCCCGGACCAATGGAAAATATCGACGAGTATATCCGTCGCAAGCATGAGGGAAACTTTACCTATCTTCATCCTTCGCTGGAGCCGATTTTAAAACCGACCTATGGAATCATTATCTATCAGGAACAAATTATGAAAATTGCCGAGGTCTTTTCCGGATATTCCCTTGGTGAAGCCGACGTCTTAAGAAGAGCGGTATCCAAAAAGGATTCCAATACGCTTATGGAGCTGAAACAGGATTTTGTCAAGCGGTCGATGAATAAGGGATACAGCCGTGAAATCGCCGAGAATATCTATGATTTAATATATAAATTTGCCAACTATGGCTTTAACCGGTCCCATTCCGTGGCTTATGCCCTGCTTTCCTATCAAATGGCTTATTTTAAGGCAAACTATTTTCCGGTATTTATGGCAAATATTTTAAACAATACGATTGGCAGTACCAAAACGCTTTACAGCTATATTCGCTATGCCAGAAAAAGAGGACTTATCACCTGCAAGCCAAATATCAATCTTTCTAAGACGGTGTTCGTATCTTCCGGGAATAATCTTTATCTGCCGCTGAATACCATATTTTCTATCGGTGATATTTTTGCCAAATCTATCGTCGAGGAGCGGGAGAAAAACGGGCTGTTCCATAGCTTTGAGGAGTTCAAAAGCCGATGCAGCTTTTTAAGCTCGCAGACGCTTCAGGCATTAATTTATTCCGGAGCCTTGGATATTTTCGGTAAAACCAAGAAATCCATGACCAATGTTTCCACAAAAGAGGACGAGCTGTTTTTAAGACACATGGAGGGTGTGATTGAGGATACCGAGGATTTTGATTTTAAGGTTTTAAAGGAGCAGGAATATAAATATTTAGGCTTTAATCTGGAATATAGTTTATTTAAAAATATTGACAGACTGTCAAAAAAATATCACACAATCCCTTTACAATCTGCCGGATATCAAAGGGAGTCAAGGCTTTTGGTGGAGCTTACGGATTTTAAGGAAATTACAACCAAGAAGAAGCAAAAAATGCTGATTGGGCGTCTTAGCGACAATACGGGGGAAAAAAGTTTTGTAATTTTTCCGAAGGTATATCAGACCCTTCCCCCGCTGGCTAAGGACCAGCTGTATCTTGTTTTGGGAATCTTGAATAAGGATAACCGGCAGGAGGACAATATTCAAATTTTAAAAATAGCCTCTGTCGGCGAGGACTGTTAGAGCATACGGCTAACAGTCTTTTTTTTCGGTTTGCTTCATATAGTTTAAGGGTGATGATTTTATGGAGGAAACGAAGCATTATATTTTAAAGGATAATATCAATAAGAATATAGCGTTAGAATTATATAAAATTAAAATCCAAGAGGATTTGCGGTTTGCGGGTGAGGTGAATGAGTCCCTTTTAACGATTGAAGAACGGTATAACAGCTACTATTTTTTTGATTGCAGTATTCATAATCATGCCTATTTTTATAATAATAAAATTACGAATGAGTCTATTGACGGTAAAATAGATATTCAGCTATCCTACTCAGATAAGGATTTTATATTAAACGAGCTTCCTAAACGGTCTGCCGCTGAAGCTCCCGGCTTTGAGGAAAAGCTATTAGACGATAAAAAATATGATAAGGTATTTAAAGAGCTGATTCAGAATGTCAAGGATAAAGCGTTAAGCATCATAACCCTTAAGCATAACGTAAAGCCCTCCCGGTATATTCATATAGATATTGGTCCCCTTGAGGGCTTCCATATTTTGAACTGTGAAATTTATTATGAAAAGGTTTATATTTTTCGCTACCGGAATGAACAAAAGAAAAAGGATTTTGTCAGTATTTTATCCGGATATAGTCAGACCTTTTACCAGCTAGAGTTTGTGTATTCTCCGGAATACATAGAATTTCTGACGAAATATAAGCGACCGATTGAGTATATTCCGAAGGAGTATCTGCCGTATTATTATATAGATTCTTTCGCCGTTTATCACCGGGTCAATAAAAAACTGGAATTTGAATCCTCCAAGGGAATTCTTAAAAAGATAAGAGATAATATCAGCTATGAGAACTATTCGCTCTATAATGATTATTTAAAATCCGGAATTTATTATTTTCGGATTCATAAGTATCTGAAAAAGCTTAAGATAGAACAAAAGCCTCTTCGCTATCATATTTATCTGGCTTATCTGACTTTGAAGTATCAGAAGGAGAGCGGCTTTTTTCTTTATGAGTGTTCTTGTCTGGGGATTTTACCTAAAAATGATATTCCGGAAAAAATCCGCTTTTTGGAGGCAAGCTATCGCTTGGGAAATTTGGAAGCAAAAAAAGTCTTGTATGAGCATTACTCTATGCCGCTTTATTTTAATTCCAATATGGTGAAAAAGTATTCCTAAGCATATACTAATATGGTGGTATTATGGAATTATATTGGACCGCGGCGATTTTTGCGGCACTGATATTTTATATCCTGTATTTAACTTTCAACGGATATTGCCGGATTATCCGGGCTAAATATCAGTATGCAAAAAGAAAGTATCAATTTAAAGGAAAAAAGAAGAAAAGATATATATTTTTATTTTTTTCTATAATTTATCTGATAATCTTGTTGACTTTATGCGTAATCTGAGTATAATATAATTAAACGATTAAATAAACGTTTAATCGAAGGAGGTTATATTATGACAAAAATTATACGTTTTAAAGGTTTATGCTGTGCCAACTGTGCCGCTAAACTGGAAAGAGAATTAAATAAGATTAAAGGGGTAAAGGCTACAATGAGCTATGTCGCCGGAAAAATTATGCTGGAGCTGGATAATGAGGAGCTTTTAGACGAGGTAATTCTTTGCTGCAAGAAAACCGAGCCGGAAATTGAGATAAGACTATGAAAAATAAAATTCTGATTATAAGACTTATTTTCGCTCTTGTCCTGTGGATTTTAGCGATTTGTCTAAGACAGTATGAGATTGCCGCCTTGGTGCTGTTTATTATCTCCTATTGTATTGCCGCCTACGATATTGTATTCGGAGCCTTCCGCAATATTTTTCAGGGAAAGTTTTTAGATGAACTGTTTTTGATGACAATCGCTTCCGTCGGAGCATTTATTCTGGGCGAATACATAGAGGCGGTAGCCGTTATGATATTCTTTCAGGTTGGAGAGCTGTTTCAAGGAATCGCCGTTGAGAAAAGCCGGAAGGCGATTATGGATACCATGGATTTAAAGGTGACGCGGTGTACGCTGGAAACCGGAGAAGAGATAGACCCGGAGGATGTAAAAATCGGAAGCCGCATTGTAGTTAAGCCGGGAGAAATGGTGCCGCTGGACGGTCTTGCCAAAACGAATGGAGCCGTCAATGTAGCCTCCCTAACCGGTGAGGCATTAGATGTCGATGTGGATATCGACGATACCGTCTTATCCGGAAGCATCAATACTACGACACCGCTGACGATTGAGGTGACTAAGGAGTATTATGACTCAACAGCGACCAAGATACTGGATATGGTTGAAAATGCGACGATGAAAAAGGCGAAAAGCGAGCAGTTTATTACGAAATTTGCGAGAATTTATACGCCGACCGTCGTAGGACTTGCCGTATTATTGGCGTTTATTCCGCCGCTGATTTTAGGCTTTGGCGAGCATTTCAGTACATGGCTATACCGGGCATTAAGCTTTTTGGTTGTATCCTGTCCCTGTGCTTTGGTCGTTTCCGTTCCGCTATCTTATTTTGCCGGAATCGGTGCCGGAGCTAAGAACAAGATAATTATAAAGGGCGGAAGCTATTTAGAGGATTTGGCGTTGTGCGATACGATTATCCTAGATAAAACCGGGACATTGACTAAGGCGATGTTTGAGATTACGGATATTATCGGCGAGGATAAGGAGGAAATTCTTAAAATCGCCAAGGGACTGGAAAAAAATTCAACGCACCCGCTGGCTTTGGCTATCCGCGGCTATGAGGGAGATTCCTATGATTTTGAGATAGAGGAAACTCCGGGCTACGGCATTATCGGCTATAAGGATAATGTCAGATATATTTGCGGCAGTGCCAAGCTGCTGGATAAAAACGGAATCCAAGCAATCGAAGTGAAAAAGGCGGGAAGTATCCTGTATGTAGCAAAGGAAAATCAATGTCTGGGAGCTATCGTTTTGGAGGATGTCATTAAGGACGAGGCTAAGGACAGCATTGCACTGCTTCATAAAATGGGGAAGAGAGTCATTGTTTTGTCCGGGGATACCAAGCTGTCTGTGGAATCTGTCTGCCAAAGACTGGGAATTGAGGAATATTATTCCGGGCTTTTGCCGTCAGATAAGGTAGAAAAGGCTACGGAAATTATTCAAAGCAAGGAAACCCGCAAGGTATTATTTGTCGGGGACGGAATCAACGATGCTCCGGTGCTGGCTTTATCGGATATCGGTGCCTCTATGGGGCAAATTGGCAGTGATGCCGCAGTGGAGGCGTCTGATGTGGTTATTCTAAACGATAGGCTGACCGCTCTTCCGAAGATGCTGAAGATTGCTAAGAGAACGAAACGGATTGTTTTGGAAAATATAATTTTCGCTATCGGCGTTAAGGTGCTGCTTTTGATATTGTGTGGAATCGGCGTTGCCGGTATGGAATGGGGAATCTTTGCCGATGTCGGCGTCTGCGTTATTGCCGTTTTAAACGCTATGCGTGCCTTGCGGAGTAAGTAAATGTCGGAAAATGGTTTATGCTGTGAGGCAAACCATTTTCTTTTTTCATAAGAAAACGATTGCTTGTAAAGTTTTATTGAATTATTTACATAAAATGTGATATAATGTTTTCGGTAAATAGC
>ENA-UAOM01000303-UAOM01000303.1-human-gut-metagenome-genome-assembly--contig:-NODE-303-length-17227-cov-8.058060_pt1 | contig 17227 bp, 17 predicted proteins | sample MGYA00243468_ERZ654555 | MGnify/ENA primary metagenome ERZ654555 (study PRJEB26926, sample SAMN06164434) | human gut metagenome | biome: ENVO:00009003; feature: ENVO:2100002; material: ENVO:00002003... | reverse complement strand
CTCGTGGGCTCGGAGATGTGTATAAGAGACAGATATTGTACTTTTTTGAGGTAAATTATGCGGTATTGTATTGTGAATAGAAACGACGAAAAATCGAAGGAAGTCAGTGCGTGGCTTAAACCAAGGATAAATCATGAATACGATGAACTGACGCCGGAGCTGGTGATAGCCGTCGGCGGCGACGGAACGATAATCAAATCAGCCCATCAGTTTCCGAATGCCACTATTTTTGGGATTCATACCGGTCATCTGGGCTTTTACGCAAATTATAGCGTAGATGAACTGAATGTTTTAATTGCCGATGTGAATACGGGAAGCTATAAGATTGATTTTATGGATTTATTAAGCTGTGAAATTATCGGCGATAAGAATCAAAGAATAGAGGCGAATGCCTTAAACGAGATTACGATTTTAACTCCGCCGAGAACGCTTATCTTGGATATTTATATAGATAATGAATATTTTGAACGGTTTCGGGGAACGGGAATGTGTATTTCTACGCCGTCCGGCTCTACCGCCTATAATAAATCGCTGCATGGAAGCGTTGTGGATTCCTCTTTAAAATGTATGCAGCTGACGGAAATCGCAGGAATTAATTCCAATGCCTACCGGACGCTTTCCTCCCCGCTAGTGTTGTCGCATAAAAGAAGAATAACCTTAAATGCCGTCCAGCCGCAGGAGGTCTTTATTACCGTAGACCATATTTCCTATACCGTTCAGGATTTTAAAAGCCTAAATATATTTTATGACAACCATAATTTTAAAATGGCATACCACAGTCAGGAAAACTTTTTAAAGCGGATTCATCGTACCTTCCTGATTTCAAAAAATTAATCCAAGCCTAAACTTGGATTTTTTTTATTGTTCTCTTTTGGCAAGGATTTCGTCAATCAGATTATACTTCAGGGCATCGGCAGGTGTCATATAGTAATCCCGCTCCGTATCCTGCGTTATCCTTTCTATGGTCTGCCCGGTGTGGATTGCCAGAAGCTGATTCATCTGTTCCTTAGTTCTCAGTAATCGCTTGGCCTGAATATCAATATCGGATACGACGCCCTGCATTCCGCCGTAAGGCTGATGAATCATAATTTCACTGTGCGGCAGAGCATATCTTTTGCCGGTCGTGGCGGCTAAAAGAAAAGCGGCCATCGACATTGCCATGCCGATACAAATAGTATTGACCTTGGAGGTAATGAAGCAGATTGTATCGTAAATTGCCATTCCCGAGGTGATAGAGCCGCCCGGAGAGTTAATATATAGCCAAATCGGGTCCGTATTCAAAGAATCCAAATATAACAGCTGGGAAACGATAATGGAGGCTAGGTCATCGTTGATTTCCCCGGTTAAAAGAATAATCCTGTCCTTTAAAAGCCGGGAATAAATATCATAGCCCCGTTCTCCGTTTTCCCCCTGTTCCAGTATATAAGGCACGTAATTCATTTTCTTATCAATTCCTTTCGCTGACTATTTTACATAAAACGTTTACATATTTTTGTTTAATTGTGTCGATTATAAATTTTGTTGATTAAAAAATAATATGGTGGTAAAATATTAGTGTAAAAATATATTACAATTTTTAGGAGGAATTTATTATTATGGCTATTAAAGTAGCAATTAACGGATTTGGCCGTATCGGACGTTTGGCTTTCAGACAGATGTTTGGTGCAAAGGGGTATGAAATTGTTGCCATCAATGATTTAACTGACCCGAAGATGCTGGCAAACTTATTAAAGTATGATACAGCACAGGGCGGCTATTGCGGAAGAATCGGTGAAGGTCTGCATACTGTTGAAGCAGGAGAAGGCTCTATCACAGTAGACGGCAAGAAAATCACGATTTATGCTGAAAAGGACGCTGTAAATCTGCCTTGGGGCGAAATCGGTGTAGATGTAGTATTGGAATGCACCGGCTTCTATACAAAGAAGGAAAAGGCACAGGCTCATATTACTGCCGGTGCTAAGAAGGTTGTTATTTCTGCACCTGCCGGAAATGACCTGCCGACTATCGTATTCGGTGTTAATGAAAAGACTTTAACTCCGGAGGACAACATTATTTCTGCGGCTTCCTGTACGACAAACTGCTTGGCTCCAATGGCTGACACTTTAAATAAGTACGCACAGATTCAGTCCGGAATTATGAGTACAATTCACGCTTATACCGGCGACCAGATGATTCTTGACGGACCGCACAGAAAGGGCGATTTACGTAGAGCTCGTGCCGGTGCTGCAAATATCGTTCCTAACTCAACCGGTGCTGCAAAGGCTATCGGACTAGTTATTCCGGAATTAAACGGCAAGCTGATTGGCTCTGCTCAGCGTGTTCCTGTGACAACTGGCTCAACTACGATTTTAACGGCAGTAGTAAAGGGCAAGGATGTAACTGTTGAAGGAATTAACGCTGCTATGAAGGCTGCTGCTTCCGAGTCCTTTGGATATAATGAGGACCCAATCGTTTCATCTGATGTTATCGGTATGAGATATGGCTCTTTATTCGACGCAACTCAGACTATGGTAGCAAAGGTTGCTGAGGATACTTATCAGGTACAGGTTGTATCTTGGTATGACAACGAAAACTCATATACCAGCCAGATGGTACGTACTATCAAATATTTTGCAGAATTAAATTAATTTTAACTGCACGCCTAAGGTGAAAGCCTTAGGTTTTTTCTTTTGTTATTTTGGCAGATTATGGTATAATACCTTATATACAGGAGAACAGGATTATGAGCTGGTTAGAATTTTTAAATGAAGAAAAACAGATGACATACTACAAGGAATTAAAGACGGCGGTGGACCGGGAGTACGCTACCTATCGGTGCTTTCCGGAGTATTCCAAAATATTTCATGCATTATCGAAAACCAAGATGGAGAACGTCAAGGTGGTTATTTTGGGACAGGACCCATATCACGAGGTAGGACAGGCACACGGATTGGCGTTTTCCGTTTTGTGTCCCGAACTTCCGCCTTCCTTACGGAATATTTATCAGGAAATGGCTTCCGATTTAGGGGTTGTCGTCAATCAGGACGGGAATTTGGATTATCTGGCGGAACAAGGCGTTTTGTTGCTGAATACATTGCTTTCCGTAAGGGAGGGGCAGGCTTTTTCTCATAAGAATCTGGGCTGGGAGATACTGACCGACCATATTATCCAAAAGCTCAATACATTGAATCAGCCGATTGTGTATATTTTATGGGGGTCTGCCGCCCAGTCGAAACAAAAGTTTTTAAATAACCCGAATCACTTAATTATAAAATCTCCGCACCCATCTCCGCTTTCTGCCTACCGCGGCTTTTTCGGCTCCCGGCCATTCAGCAGGACAAACAGCTTTTTAATCAGCAAGGGAGTAGAGCCTATCCGCTGGACGAAAGCCTAGAATCGTTTGATAAACCTGCATACATATAAACTGGGTGATAAATATGCAAGGAAGCTATTTTAACAATAGCTATAATACAATGAAGCAATACGTTGTAAAGCCGGGTGACAGCCTGTATATGATTGCAAAGGCACATAATACAACCGTAGAGGATTTGAAGAATGTAAACCATTTGTATTCTAATACGATTTATCCGAATCAGATTTTATTTCTTCCAAATCAGACGGGAACTGTGACGGCGAACAATAAGACGTATGTGACCTCCACCGGAGATTCTTTGAAGGAAATTTTAAAGAAATTTAATTTGAATTTAGAGGACTTATCTAGCTATAACGATATAGATAAGCTAAAGCTGGAGGGAAATCAGCTGTTATACATTGATAAGAGAAATCAGGGGAAATGCCACAAGGTTTCTTCCGGAGAGAAGATTGAGGACATATTGTCTAAATATCAGCTTTCACCGCTGGATTTCCTAAAACTGAATGAGTCTAAAATCCTGATTGTTGGCGAAGAGATAATTGTTGAAAGATAATTATCTTTTTATTTTTATATGGTTTTGTGCTACAATAGGGCTATATGGGAGGGAAAGTATGAATAAAGATTTACAGAATGTTTATACGACAGTCCGGCAAATTCTCGGAGGACTTGATTTTCATAGCCTGTATCCCGGGTTTCATTGTTTTGATTTTGCCCTGTATACGGACGAAGAGGTATGCTTAAACGGGGAGATATTCCCCTATAATCAAAGCTTTTTGGGGAATACGGCAATTTCCTATAACGGCAGACTTACGGCGATTTGGAAATATGATTTTCAGATAACAATGAGCCGGTTGGCTTATTGTCTGGTTCATGAAATGTTTCACTGCTTTCAAAGAGAAAAGAAGGAAACGAGATTTCCCGATGAAATGGCACTTTTATCCGCTGATTTACCTTTAGATTGGTACTATATCCGCCATAAGGAGAATCTTTTATTGGCAGAAGCCTATCGGGATAAGAATATGGACGCCTTGGGTCGCTTCCATGCGTTAAGACGCCGGCGTCTGGAAATGAATCCTGCGTTTACGGAACTGGAATGTCGGTGTGAAACCATTGAGGGTATGGCGGAATACACCGGATTAAAGGCACTGCGTAGGCTTTCGCCTGCGGATTATGAGGCGACGGCTTCGGATTATCTTTCCAAACTGGAGGAGGAATCCGCACTGGTCTTAGATACGAGAAGAATGGCGTATTATACGGGTTCGCTTTTTCTCTTGACGCTGGACGAGCTGGGTATCCCATGGCAGAATGATTTTCAAAAATCCGATACGGTATATCTTCAAAATATGAATTTAATTCAGCCGCTTTCTACCGAGGCTGAGGATTATCCTTTTCTTGTTAGTCTTTATCGCCAGAGTCTGGAAGATAAAAAGAAAATCGTCGAGGATATGAAAAGGGAAGGTACCTATACGGAGGCTCCGTCCGTAATCTGCGGCTTTGACCCGATGAATATGCTGCGATATAAAGATGATTTGTTTTGCCGAAGTTTTATTCAGCTTAAAACCTCTAACCAAACGCTTTTTATTCCCGGACCCGTCCTGCTGAAGCTAAAGCCGGGGACGGACTATGAGGTTGAGGGATATATCATTAAAAATTAAATCTTGCTGGGGATTGTGGTACTATAAAAAAATAAAAATCTGGATATTTATTTAGAACCAGTATGGGGTATAATGGAAGCATAAACCAAAGGAGAGATTGGAATGAAAAAAAATAAGCAGTTATACCAGATTACCTTAACGGCGATTTTTGCCGCATTGGCATTTGCCGGAACATTTATCCAGATACCGCTGCCGACCGGCGGAATGGTGCATTTGGGGAACTTTGTCGTTATTATCGCCGCCCTGCTTTGCGGCGGCTTAGTCGGCGGAATTTCCGGAGGCATCGGCTGCGGATTATACGATTTGCTGATTTACAGCTCATGGGACGGCTTTTTTAAATATTTGATTTTAAAATTTGTCATGGGAATGATTGTAGGCTATACCTTCCGCTTTTTGTTTAAGCGAAAGGACACCTTTCCTACGACGCTGTGGCTTTGTATCAGCGGGGCGGCTATCCTTATTCTGACAACGTTGGTAATTATTTTATACAGTGTAGGTCAAATCAGTATTTCCTATACGCATCCGCAGGCATATATCGCTATTGTGGCGACGCTTGCCTACATTGTCGGCATTTTAATTCTGATTGCGGCAGTCTTCGGTCAAAGGCTGAAGCGGATTCATAAGCTGGTTATGATTTCTATTACCCTGTCGGTTGTCGTCAATATTGTGTTAGAGTTTATAACAAAAATTATTTTGAGCCTGACCTTGGATTCTTTAAGTTTTCAAGCGTCCCTTGTTAAAGGCTTTTCCACAATGCCGTCCTGTATTTTGACAGGAGCCTTGACCTTGATTTTGGGAACTTTAATTTATCCGCCGCTGTATAAGGCAACCAAAAATATCAATTTCTTTAATGATTTGGAAATTGAGGAGGAGGAACTGGCATGAAAAAGAATTTTACGCCGCTTTTGATTTGTCTGATTCATACGGTTTTGGTAGTGACGGCTATCATTCTATTGAATAGAGAGCTTACGCCTTACTTAAAAACCTTGGATAATTATTCCGAGCTAAAGGGATATATCACATGGATTAATGATTTGCTGGGAATCAGTCTTTTTATCAGCTTCGCCTATTTTATTCTGGATTTTGCAAAGAAAAACAGGCAGTCTGCCGCTAAAGCTGAGCCGGAAGAACAGGATATAGAGGATACGGTAAACAAAGAATAGCCAAAACTTGGTAAAATTCACGGAATTTCCCGTGAATTTTTTATCATTAAGGCGTATAAAAACGTTTACTTATCACAAAAAAGAAATAAATAGGTTATAATAAATTAGGTTGTTCGACAGAACTAGGAGGAAATTATGGAAGAAAAAATTTTAACTCCTCAAGAAGAGGTAGATGCCTTAGTACAAAAAGGCTTAAAGGCTTTGGCTGAATATGCATCTTTTACTCAAGAAAAGATAGACTATATCGTTGCAAAATGTTCCGTTGCTGCCTTAGATAAGCACGGGGAACTTGCTAAGCTGGCCATTGAAGAAACAAAGCGTGGCGTTTTTGAAGATAAAGCCACCAAAAACTTATTTGCCTGTGAGTATGTCACAAATAATATGAAACGCTTAAAGACGGTTGGCGTTATTTCCGAAGACGATGTGACCGGACTGACTGAGATTGCCGAGCCGGTGGGCGTTGTTGCCGGTGTCACTCCGGTGACTAATCCGACATCTACGGCTATTTTTAAGTCTTTAATTTGCTTAAAGACCAGAAACCCGATTATATTCGGTTTCCATCCGAACGCACAGAAGTGCAGCGTTGCGGCAGCAAAGGTTGTTTATGAGGCTGCGGTTGCGGCAGGTGCTCCGGAAAACTGTATCCAGTGGATTGAGCATCCGTCTATGGACGCGACGACGGCACTGATGAATCATCCGGGAGTTGCTACTATATTGGCAACCGGAGGAAACGCTATGGTGCGTGCCGCTTATTCCTGCGGTAAGCCGGCATTGGGCGTAGGAGCCGGAAATGTTCCTGCATATATGGAAAAAAGCTGCAATCTGCGGCAGGCAGTAAATGATATCGTTATGTCAAAATCCTTTGATAACGGTATGATTTGTGCTTCCGAGCAGGCAGTTATCATTGATAAGGAAATTTACGAGGAAGCGATTGAAGAATTTAAGAAATTCGGCGTATACTTTGCCAATAAGGCAGAAAAGAAGAAGCTGGAGGCTTATATGTTCGGTGTCACCAAAAAGGAAGAATGTGCTTCCGCTAAGCTGAATCCGAATATTGTCGGCAAGGCGGCAACATGGATTGCCCATGAGGCTGGCTTTGAGGTTCCTGCCAATACGGTAATCATCGTAGTTGAATGTGCGAGCGTAGGAGTAGAGGAGCCGCTGACGAGAGAAAAGCTTTCTCCGGTATTGGCTATGCTGAAAGCTAATTCTACGGAAGAGGGATTAATGCTTTCCAAGCAGATGGTTGAGTTCAATGGTTTGGGACACTCTGCCGCAATTCATACGGCGTCTAAGGAACTGGCTACCCGCTTCGGCGATTCGATTCCTGCAATTCGTGTGATTTGGAATTCTCCGTCTACGTTCGGTGGTATCGGTAATGTTTATAACTCCTTTATCCCGTCCTTGACCTTGGGCTGCGGCTCCTATGGTCATAACTCCGTAGCCGGAAACGTAAGTGCGGTAAATTTATTAAATATTAAGAAAGTGGGACGGAGAAGAAATAATATGCAGTGGTTTAAGGTTCCTGCCAAGATTTATTTTGAAAGAGATTCTATTGAATATTTACATCAGATGAAAGAAATGAAGAAGGCCTTAATCGTTACGGACCGTTCTATGGTGGATTTGGGCTATGTCAATAAGATTATCGACCAGCTTCAGCTTCGTACGCCGGAGGTACCGTATCAGTTGTTCTGCGATGTAGAGCCGGACCCTTCTATTCAGACAGTATTAAAGGGCGTTGCCTTAATGCGTTCCTTTGAGCCGGATACGATTATCGCTTTAGGCGGTGGCTCCTCTATGGACGCTGCTAAGGGAATGTGGTTATTCTACGAACAGCCGCAGGTAAATTTCAACGACTTGAAACAAAAGTTTATGGATATCCGGAAGCGTGCCTTCCAGTATCCGGAGTTGGGAAGAAAGGCAAAGCTGGTTTGTATTCCGACAACCTCCGGAACAGGCTCCGAGGTCACCCCGTTTGCCGTAATTACCGATAAGGAGGAGCATAAGAAATATCCGCTTACGGATTATTCCTTAACGCCTACCGTAGCTATTATTGACCCGGCACTGACAATGACCCTTCCTAAGTCCATTACCGCCGATACCGGAATGGATGTATTGACGCACGCAACAGAGGCTTATGTTTCTACGCTTGCCAGTGATTTTACCGACGGTCTTGCAATTCAGGCGATTAAAATGGTATTTGCATATTTGGAGCGTTCCTATAAAAACGGGAAAAACGACCCGGAGGCAAGAGAAAAAATGCATAATGCTTCCGCATTGGCAGGAATGGCATTTGCAAATGCATTCTTAGGTATGAATCACTCTATGGCTCATAAGATTGGCGGCGAGTTCCATGTTCCACACGGAAGAGCAAACGCAATCCTTCTGCCGTATACCATTCGGTATAACGGACAAAAGCCGCAGAAGCTTTCCACATGGCCGAAGTATAACTACTATCGTGCCGATGAAAGATATGCCGAGCTGGCTCGGATATTGGGACTGCCTTGCTCTACGGTAGAGGAGGGTGTTGAATCCTATGCTAAGGCCTGCGGTGAATTAGGTAAGCGTGTAGGAATTAAAATGAATTTTGCAAGCCAAGGCTTAGACCGGGATATTTATATGGCAAACGTCGTAAAATTATCTTATCTGGCTTATGAGGACCAATGCTCTCCGGCAAACCCTCGTGTTCCGATGGTAGAGGATATGCAGAAGATTTTAATCGACGCTTATGATACAAAGGAATTCTTAGACGAGGAATAGTATGCTGAATCCTAAGCAAAAGGCTTATTTAAAGAGCTTGGCTCATACGGAAAAGGCTTCTTTTCAAATCGGAAAAGACGGATTAAATGAAAATATGCTGGAGGATATTCTGAATTATCTAAATAAGCATGAGCTGATGAAGGTGTCTATTTTGCAGAATTCATCTGTCACCTTTGACGAGGCAGAGGCATATTTTGAAATGGCTGGCATTGAATTTGTCCAAAAAATCGGAAGAGTTATGGTATTATATAAAGCGTCTAAGAATGCGAAAAATCCTATCATTCTACCGGTAAAAACAAAAAAATAAAATCTGGAGCGGGAATTTTCCCGCTCTTTTATTCTGCTTTCTCGGCAATGTCGGTACTTTGTAGATGAAAATGGTTAAATTGGCAATATATTCCGGTCTTTTTTTGTTTTTATTGGTAAAAAATAAGATTAATTTGGTATAATATTAACAAACAGCCGGTAAAGGACGTGATGAAATGAAACGAATGATTTTAATAGACGGAAATTCTTTGATGTACCGTGCTTACTATGCGACGGCGGCAAGCGGGACGATGTCGGCAAATTCCAAGGGAATGTATACCAACGCCGTTTACGGCTTTGTCCGAATGGTGAATCATCTGCTTCACAGTGAATATGATAACATCTTGGTCGCATTTGACGCAGGCAAGAAAACTATCCGCCATGACTGGATGCCGGAATATAAGGCAGGCAGACCGCCGATGCCGGACGAGTTTAGGATGCAGATTGCCTATATTAAGGAATATCTGGATATTATGCGGATTCGGCAGTATGAACAGCCGCTGTATGAGGCGGACGATATTATCGGCACAATGGCAAAAAAGGCGGAGGAAGCTGGCTATCACGTTGATATTTATTCGTCCGATAAGGACTTGCTTCAGCTTATATCGCCCAATACGACGGTGCATTTAACGAAGAAGGGCATGACGGATTTAGAAGAATTTACCCCGGATACTTTTTATGAACGCTACCTGATAAAATACACTCAGTTTATCGACCTAAAGGCATTAATGGGTGATAAAAGCGACAATTTACCGGGAATTCCGGGAATCGGCGAGAAGAAGGCGGTAAAATACCTGCAAGCCTACGGAACGCTTGATGAAATCATCAGTCACCGGGAGGAAATTAAGGGGGCGGACGGAGAAAAGATTCGTACGCACTATGACTCTGCGGTGCTGTGCCGGAAGATGGCGACGATACTGAGGGATTTTGATATTCATTTGACTTTGCAGGATACGCAGAGGAAAGAATGCGACACGGATAAGCTGATTTCCTTTTATCAGGAGCTTGAGTTTAAGTCCCTATTGAAGGATATGAGCCTGCCCGGACCGGCTCCGGCGGAGGAGGAATATGAAATTGTCGATAATCCGGTGCGGTTTAAGGAAATTTTACTGCCGTATTCCTCAATGATTTTTGAAACCTTTGAATATAATTATCACCGCAGCCCGTTAATTGCTATCGGCTTAAAGAATAAGCTGGGTACCTTTATTATTGAGGCGGATTCTATTTTCCAGAGTATGGATTTTATGTTATATCTGTCCGATAAGGAAAATCATAAATCTATTTTTGATTATAAAAGAGCCTATGTGCTTTGTAAAAGGCTAGGCATTGAATTGGAGGGCGTTGATTTTGACCTGCTGCTGGCAACCTATATTTTAAATCCAAGCGTAGCCAAGGAGGAATTTAAGGGCATTTCGGATTATTATTCCTACAAGGACGTATATTATGACGAACAGATTTACGGCAAGGGGGCAAAGCGGACGCTTCCGGATAAAAAGATAATCTTTCAGCATATTGCAAAGAAGGTCAACTGCTTATATTTTCTAAAAAAGGAAGTAATTTCAAGATTAGAGGAAAAGAATCAGCTTTCTCTTTTGCTGGATATTGAAATCCCATTATCTAAGGTTTTAGGAAAAATGGAATACAACGGCATGAAGGTAGATTTGGTGGAGCTGGAATCCCAAAGAGTTTATTTAGAGGCGGACATTCATAAGTTGGAGGAACAAATCTACGAGCTGGCAGGAAAGAATTTCAATATCTCCTCGCCGAAACAGTTGGGGACGGTGTTGTTTGAGGAGTTGGGAATCCCTTATCCAAAGAAAAAGGGAGCCAGCTATTCTACGGATATTGAAATTTTGCAATCTATTTTGAATCTGCACCCAATCGTACCCCTGATTGTAGACTACCGGGCGAAAACAAAGCTGTATTCAACCTATGTTGTTGGGTTAAAGGACATGATTTATCCGGACCAAAAGGTTCATACGATTTTTCAGCAGGCATTGACGCAAACCGGACGACTGTCCTCCGTGGAGCCGAATTTGCAAAATATTCCGATTCGGACGAAGGAAGGACATCAAATCAGAAGAATGTTTATCCCGAGTATAGAGGGCTATCAGCTGTATAGTGCCGATTATTCGCAGATTGAGCTTCGGGTACTCGCCCACATGGCGGACGTTTCTAAATTGAAGGAGGCGTTTATGTCAAATGAGGATATTCATACGAAAACGGCGAGGGAGGTATTCCACAAGGACGAAATCGACAGTGAGGACCGCCGAAGGGCGAAGGCTGTAAACTTTGGCATTGTTTATGGCATCTCTGCCTTTGGACTGGCAACGGATTTGGGGATATCCAATGCTCTGGCGGCTGACTTTATAAAAAGGTATTATGAGGCTTATCCGGAAATTAAAAAATTTATGGACGATACGATAGAATTCTGTAAGGAAAACGGATATGTAAAAACAATGAAAAACAGAATCCGCTATATTCCGGATATTCATTCCAAAATCTATATGCAGAGAGAATTCGCCAAGAGAATGGCGATGAATGCCCCGATACAGGGCAGTGCGGCTGACATTATCAAAATAGCGATGATAAAGGTAGATAAGCAAATGGAGGAGCTGGGGCTAAAAAGCCGTATGATTGTTCAGGTCCACGATGAGCTTGTGTTTGAGGTGGCTCCGCAGGAGGAGGAAATCTTGCAGAAGATTGTCCGGGAGAATATGCAGAATGCCGTAGAGCTGTCTGTTCCGCTGTCTGTGGATGATTCCTTTGGAAAGAATTGGTATGAGGTGAAATAATATGGATTATATATTGAATCGAAGAAGCGTAAGAAAATATGATTTGGCAAAAAAAATCAGCTATGAGGAGCTGAAGGAGCTTTGCCGGTATGCCGAGGCTGCCCCGTCCGCCCGGCGGCAGGAATCCAGAGCGTATGTGATTGTCGATAATCCGGAGATTATCCGGGAGCTTTCCACGGTATCCAAGGGTTCTATGATTTTATCCGACTGCAATACGCTGATAGCTGTTATCGGCAAAAATCCGCAAAATATATCTACGCCGCAGATGCAGGCTCAGGACTGCTCCGCCGCTACGGAAAATATTCTTTTGGCTGCTACGCAGAAGGGCTACGGAAGCTGCTGGATTGGAATTTATCCCTTAGAGGAGCGGATGCAGGCGTGCAGTAAAATCCTGAATGTATCCGGCGGTGATTTTGTCTTTTCCTTGGTTGCGTTAGGGTATCCTCAAAGCAAGGACTGCTTTTATGATACGGCGAAGCTAAAGGAAGAAAATATTCATCACAACAGGTATTGATTATGCCGGAGCTTCCAGAGGTAGAAACGGTAAGAGCCGTTTTGAATCAGCAGCTTTCCGGATTGAGAATTGAATCCGTTGAGGTACGCTATGATGCGATAATTGAAGGAGATACGCTTGAATTTTCTCAAGCCGTTTCCGGGAAGCAAATCCTAAGATTAGAGCGGCTGGGAAAGTATTTGATTTTTGTATTGAACGCAGGAAATATCCTCTCCCATCTGCGGATGGAGGGGAAATACTTTTATCTACCGAGCCAAACCGTAGACAATAAGCATATTCACGTCATCTATTATTTATCCAACGGATATATGCTGTGTTATCATGATACTCGCAAATTCGGAAGAATGCTTTACAAAAGCAATTCGGATTTATATACGACCAAACCCCTGAGCCGTGTGGGAATTGACCCTATTTTGTCTAAAGAAATTGAAATCGGCGGAATTTATGATAAAATAATAAAAAGGAGTATTCCGATTAAGTCGGCTCTGCTGGACCAAAGTATCCTTTGCGGACTGGGAAATATCTATGTGGATGAGGTTTTGTATAAAGCCCATATTCTGCCCGACAGACCCTCTTCCTCGCTGAGCCTGACGGAAACGGAGGCGATAGTCCGGGAGAGCGTCGCCATTTTATCCAAGGCGATAGAATGTAAGGGGACTACTATCCGGAGCTATACCTCCGCATTGGGGGTCAGCGGCAGCTATCAGAATTATCTGCTGGTCCATACGAAAAAAAGCTGTCCGTGCTGTAATTCGGCACTGGAAATTGTTAAAATCGGCGGAAGAAGCACATATTATTGTAAAAATTGTCAGAGGTAGGCTATGAAACGTGTTATTGGAATCACAGGTGGAATTGCAAGTGGAAAAAGTAATGTTTGTCAGGTTGTTTCCGATTTAGGGTATCCGGTCATCAGCAGTGACAAAATCAGCATGGATTTATCGAAAAAGGACGGACCGATGTATAAGGCTATCGTAAATAAATTCGGCAGTGAGTATTTGGACGAATCCGGGGAAATCGACCGGAAGAAGCTGGGAAGGCTGATATTTAATAATTCAGCAGCAAAACTGGTTTTAAATCAGGCGACTCACCCGATAATCGTCGAGGAAATCAAGCGGCAGATAAAAGAGCTTCCGGAGGGCTTGATATTTGTAGAAATTCCTTTGCTGTACGAGGCAAAGCTGGAATATTTGTGCGACAAGATTATCTGCGTGTTTCTGAATAAGAAGCAGCAGGTTATCCGGCTTATGGAGCGTGAGGGAATAGACGAGGACTATGCCTTAGCAAAAATTCATTCCCAGATGGATTTATATATGAAAAAGGAGCTTGCCGACTATGTAATTAACAGTCAAGGAACCTTTGAGGAAACTAGGGAACAGGTTATAAATTTAATTCAAAGTATACAAGGAGAATAAAATGGCAGTAGTAGAAACAAAAGAAAACGAAACGGTAGATTTATTAAAGACGCATTATTACAAGGCTTCCTATGAACAAATAAAGCAGGTTTATTTGGAAACGCTGAAGGCTCTTCACCATAAGGTGATTTCCGTCAACGATGATTTTGGCGAAATCTTTTCCGAGGTTCCTCATTTGTCCTGTACGGCAAAAATAATTATGCAGACGCCAAAGGAAACCTCAATTGATTTTTATATCAATTCTGAATATTTACTGTTTAGCTCTAAAAAGGCATATAAGTTTATTCATGAGGTATTGACGCAAATTGAAAAAAAATACGAGCTTAAGGGCTTAAGCTTACATCAATAGGAGAGAATATGGCAACGAAGGCAGTCGATGAAACCACGAAATTTAATATTTATTCCAGTTTTACGCTGTCTAGCGACGATGTTGCGGTACTATCCTTATTGTACGCTCCGCTTATGGGCAGCGACGCTCTTATGCTTTATTTGGGCTTCAGTTCCCTTTTGGAAAGAAATAATTTAAAAAGCGAGGAAATAATGCACCTAGATTTTTTTGATATTTTTTCCCTGACGCCGCTCAGCTTTACGAAGGCACGGATTAAGCTGGAGGGAATCGGACTTTTGATAACCTATGAAACAAAAAGCAAGAGTTATATTTATGTCCTATGTCCGCCTTTGACGGCAAAGAATTTTATTAAGGACGCTACCTTGGGCTTATATTTATATTCCAAGGTCAGCAGGGAAACCTTTGAGTATATTTCCAATCATTTTAAGATTGAGAAAATCGACAAGGCGAACAGCACCAATATAACGAAGAGCTTTGATGAGGTTTACAGTTCCCAGATTGATAATGAAATAACCTATGACAAATTTAAGTATTTGCTTGGCAGAAAGCCAAATAGTGGAATTAAAATCAGCGATTATAAGTTTGATTTTGAGCTGTTTGTCAAGGGGATTAATCCGGATTTTCTCGATACGGGAATCAGCCAGACATTTCAGAAGCAAATTTGTAATCTGGCATTTGTTTACGGCTTTGACGAAAATGAAATGGTTGGATTGTATCAGGATTCTATCAATAAAAAAGGAAACTTCGATTATCGGCTATTAAAAAATAAGGCGAATATTCTGTTTGTTTATAAAAGAAATATGAAGGCACCGAAGCTAGTTAGCAAGGAGGAAATTTCCGTTCAAAATCAAGACCTTGTGGCTTATTTGGAAAATACGCCGGTGGATACTCTACTGGAGGATACGATTCCCGACTATCCGGAGAAATACCTGCAGACGGTAAATGATATTTATGCCGGCATAGAGCTTCCGCGGGGGGTTTTAAACTGTATGATTCTTAAGGTGCTTAAGGATAAGGGCGGAGAGCTTCCAAACCTGAATTATTTTAAAAGGGTCAGCGAGTCTTGGGTTAAAGAGAAAATTTTTTCAACCGAGGACGCGATTCGGTATGTGACGACAAGCGAAAGTCCAATGTCAGAGCAGAAAATAGTTTTATCTGATGAGATGATAAAGGAAATCAATAAGGGATGGATAAAGCCATGAAAAAAGTAGAATTAAAAACAGATGAGGAAGCAGTAGCAAGATATATCGAGGAGCTTCAAAGCAAGCTGCCTCAGGTTGAGGTCAATGTGAATAATGCCAATGATTTTCGTATTCTACTGGAGGAGAAAGAGCATTGCCGCAAATGTAAGGGACTTTCCGTGTGTTTAAATGATAACCGGGGGTACCGGACGGTATATAATGCCGTAGAAGATACCTTTTCTCTAAAGGAGTGCCGGTTTAAAAAGGAAAAAAGGATGCAGGACAATCAGATTTCCCTAATCAAAACGTTATATCTTCCTCAAAGCATACTAAGAGCAAAACTTGAAGATTTTTATACCCATACCGAAAGCCGAAAGAAAATCTATAATGAAATTGTAAAATTTGTAAATACATATTCTGCGGCTGAAGACAAAAAGGGCTTATATTTATACGGACCGTTTTCCGTGGGAAAAACCTACACGCTTGCGTGTCTTGCCAACGAGCTGGCGAAGAAGAATGTTTCCTGTCTTTTGATTTATTTCCCAGACTTGGTTGTGGATTTGAAAAATGCCATAGGGACGCCCCGCTTTGAAGCCTTAATCAATATGCTGAAATCCATCGAGGTGTTAATGCTTGACGACTTAGGAAGCGAAAATATGACGCCATGGCTTCGGGACGATGTTATAGGTCCCATTCTGAATTATAGAGTTTTGGAAAAGAAGCCGGTATTCGTTTCCTCCAATATTGCCCCGAATGAGATAGCCCAGCATTTTGCGATAGACCAATCTCCGGCAAGTATTTTAAAGGCAGAACGTTTGGCTACGAGATTAAACGCACTGGCAACGGCTGTAAATATGGCGGAGAAGAAAATTATGGTTAATCAGAGTTATGATTTTACTTCGGGTCTTTTATATTTGCCGGACAGTGTTTTAGAGGCGAATATCAGCAATTATTCCGTCAATACCCTAAATAGAAAAAAGATATATGATGAGCTTGTAGAGTTTGTAAAGAATTATAACCAAGTGAAAAAGAATCCGGGTCTATACCTATACGGAGCTCCCTCCAGCGGCAAAACGTATACGCTTGCGTGTCTTGCCAACGAGCTTACGAGAAACGGTATTCCTTATTTGTTTGTATATTTTCCGAGCTTGGTTGTCGATTTGAAAAATATGCGGGGAACACCTAAATTTACCTCCCTGCTGAATAGATTAAAGGAAATAGACGTTTTAATGCTTGACGATTTCGGCAGTGAAAACATGACGCCGTGGTTAAGAGATGAAATATTGAGTCCGATAATTACTTATAGGGCATTAGCCGGCAAGCCTTTATTTATTGCCTCTAATATCTCGGAGGACCAGCTGATTGCGTATTTTGCGATTGATAAATTCGCTTCGGGTCAGCAGAAGGCACCAAGACTGGTTTCTAAGCTTCAGGAACTGGTAAAGCCAATTCGGATAGAATAGATTTAAAGCCATCGCTTAATGAGAATTGAGATAAAAGAAGCAGCAAGTACTTTAAGTTTTTGAAAAGGTGTTAATTAAACACCTTTTTCGCATAAGTAAAACCATAATATTTATCGTTCAAAATTTCTTAGCAGTTTCTCCTCCCTTCTTGTGTTTTAAACATTCTCATAAAAAAAAGTTTTATCAGCAAAATCTGACAAATTTTGACTTTATTTATATATATAATAATTTTAACGGGGGGTGTAAGGGCTGTCTCTTATACACATCTGACGCTGCC
>ENA-UAOM01000294-UAOM01000294.1-human-gut-metagenome-genome-assembly--contig:-NODE-294-length-17433-cov-11.998792_pt1 | contig 17433 bp, 15 predicted proteins | sample MGYA00243468_ERZ654555 | MGnify/ENA primary metagenome ERZ654555 (study PRJEB26926, sample SAMN06164434) | human gut metagenome | biome: ENVO:00009003; feature: ENVO:2100002; material: ENVO:00002003... | reverse complement strand
TTCCTTAACCTTTTTTATTCTTCGACTTCTCTTCTATCTACTTTTCAAAGATCTCTTCTTGAGGTTCCTTCCTTGGTCCCTCAAAACTGTATACGACTTTCTTTTTCCTTTTCTCCTTAGAAAGGAGGTGATCCATCCCCACGTTCTCGTAGGGATACCTTGTTACGACTTAACCCCAATCATCTGTCCTACCTTAGACGGCTCCCTCTTTTCAGTTGGGCCACCGGCTTCGGGTATTACAAACTCTCATGGTTTGACGGGCGGTGTGTACAAAGCCCGGGAACGTATTCACCGCGACATTCTGATTCGCGATTACTAGCGATTCCATCTTCATGAAGTCGAGTTGCAGACTTCAATCCGAACTGAGACTGTTTTTTTGAGGTTCGCTCCACCTCGCGGCTTCGCCTCTCTTTGTTCCAGCCATTGTAGCACGTTTGTAGCCCAGGTCATATAGGGCATGATGATTTGACGTCATCCCCACCTTCCTCCATTTTATCAATGGCAGTCTATCTAGAGTCCCCAACTTAATGATGGTAACTAGATATAAGGGTTGCGCTCGTTGCGGGACTTAACCCAACATCTCACGACACGAGCTGACGACAACCATGCACCACCTGTCTCTACGCTATCCTCCACCTAATCTCTTAGGCTTCGCGTAGGATGTCAAGACCTGGTAAGGTTCTTCGCGTATCGTCGAATTAAACAACATGCTCCACCGCTTGTGCGGGCTCCCGTCAATTCCTTTAAGTTTCATACTTGCGTACGTACTACTCAGGCGGAGTACTTAATGCGTTAACTTCAGCACTACCTTACGGTAACACTTAGTACTCATCGTTTACGGCGTGGACTACCAGGGTATCTAATCCTGTTTGCTCCCCACGCTTTCGTGCCTCAATGTCAGTATCAAACCAGCAAGCCGCCTTCGCCACTGGTGTTCCTCCATATATTTACGCATTTTACCGCTACACATGGAATTCCACTTGCCTCTTTTGTACTCTAGCTTATCAGTTTCCATTGCCCTACTAAGTTGAGCTTAGCATTTTTACAACAGACTTCTTATGCCATCTACGCACCCTTTACGCCCAATAATTCCGGATAACGCTCGCTCCCTACGTATTACCGCGGCTGCTGGCACGTAGTTAGCCGGAGCTTATTCATAAGGTACCGTCAACTTTCGCTTTCTTCCCCTATAAAAGAACTTTACATAACGAATTACTTCTTCGTTCACGCGGCGTTGCTCGGTCAGGGTTCCCCCCATTGCCGAAAATTCCCTACTGCTGCCTCCCGTAGGAGTATGGGCCGTTCTCAGTCCCATTGTGGCCGTTCAACCTCTCAGTCCGGCTACGCATCTTCGCCTTGGTAGGCCTTTACCTCTACCAACTAGCTAATGCGCCGCAGGCCCCTCCTTAGGCGGGATTCCTCCCTTTAAATATTCCCTCATGCGATTCTTATCCTATCCAGTCTTATCCACCGTTTCCAGTGGTTATCCTCGTCCTAAGGGCAGGTTGCCTACGTGTTACTCACCCGTTCGCCATGGTATTGCTACCATTCGACTTGCATGTATTAGGCACGCCGCCAGCGTTTATCCTGAGCCAGGATCAAACTCTCCATATTTTCCGTTCTTTCCTTAACTCAATTCCTATCGAATTGACTTCTTATTGTCTTTCCTTCGTCGTATACAGTTTTCAAAGACCAATTTACAACAAGCACTTCATCTTCATTAAATGTGCTTGATTATAATACCATTTCAAATTCATTTTGTCAATATAAATTTGAAACAAATAATGGTGGTTGGGGACGGTTTCGAACCGCCGAACCCTAAGGAGCAGATTTACAGTCTGCCGCGTTTAGCCTCTTCGCTACCCAACCATGTATATCAAACTATGACCCCGAGCCATAGTGCTTTTTTATTTTACCACTACAATATATGCTTGTCAACAATTATTTTTTGTTTTTTCTTAAAATCCTTGGGATAATCGGCATTGTCTAAAGTCGGAAAATCAAAGCGAACAATCTTTAAAAAATATAAAAGCACCCACAGCCCCTTTAAAATCCGCAGGCTCCTGCAACAATGCCTTTTATATCATGCTTTAATATTTCCTTTTAGAGAGATTTCCAAAATAAAGAATGGGACGAAAATCAATCCATAGACTCCGCCCCAAAATAGTAAGGTTCAAGCATTTCCTAAGTTTATTTTTTTACCCTTTTATCCAGTTCAAAGGTAGACAGCATAATAACTCTTTTACAGCCGACGCACTCCAGCTTGATATCAGCTCCGGTCCTTATGACCCGCCATTCATTATTCCCGCAGACGTGGGGCTTTTTTGTTTTGATGATTTGATTCATTTCATATTTCATAGAGGCTTCTCCTTTATTTTCGCAAAGGCTCTCGGATATTTTAGAGGTGTTTTGGCAACTTTCCGTATTACGATAATCGTACGCTCTCCGGCATTCTCCGGCAGAGATAAGGATACAATGCTTTCAACTCTGCCTCCCAATAGCGTTATAGCTCTGCTGGCTTCCTCCAGTTCCTCTTTAACGTCTTGTCCCTTCATGGCAATAAAGCATCCCCCGAGCTTTGCTAGAGGCAGGCAAAGTTCGGACAAAACGTTCAGTCTGGCAACGGCTCTGGCCGTGACGACATCGAATATCTCCCGATTCGCCTGAGCATATTCCTCCGCCCGGTAATGATACGCCCTTACATTCTTCAGATTCAGCTCCTGAGCCAAAGACTTTAAGAACTTAATCCTCTTATTCAATGCGTCGATTATCGTCACGCTTATCCGTTCATCTACAATCGCCAGCGGTACAGACGGAAACCCGGCTCCGCTTCCCACATCGCACAGCGACAAGGACTCAGATACCGGATTTAAAACCTTAAAAAGAGATAAGGAATCCAGAAAATGCTTAATATATACCTCGTCACGCTCTGTAATTGCCGTTAAATTCATATAGGTATTAACCTCAGTCAGCTTCTTATAGTAGGCTGCAAATTTATTTTCCATATCCTCGGAAAGAATAATATCAAAATCCTGCGTCCACCTCTTAAAATCCATTTACATTCTCCTGTTCATTTTTTCAACATAAACCACCAAAACAGAAATATCCGCCGGATTAACTCCGCTGATTCGGGAAGCCTGTCCAATGGTCCTCGGCTGAATTTTTTTCAACTTTTCTCTTGCCTCTAATGCGATATTATCCACACAGTCGTAATTTATAGAATCGGGAATCTGCTTATCCTCATAGCTTCGCATTTTTTGTGCCTGTTCTAAAGATTTTTTAATATATCCTTCATATTTAAAATGAATTTCTACCTGCTGAATACTATCCTCCGTATATAGGCAGCCGAACGCAAGCCCGCTAGCCTCCAACAGCTCCAGCATGACCTGATAGCTTAATTCCGGTCTTTTAATCAAAACCTCCAAGGAAGTCCCCTCCTGAATCGGTGAGGATTGATACTTTTCCAGAATTTGATTGATAGTTTTATCCGGTTTAACCTTAATTCTTTTAAACTCCTCGGTTAATTCCGCAATATTCCTTTTTTTATTTTGCAAAGCGGAATATTGCTTTTCGGTAATCAATCCGACCTGATACCCCAATTCCCGCAGCCGCAAATCGGCATTATCGTGTCTTAGCAGCAAACGGTACTCCGCTCTGGAGGTTAACAGCCGATACGGCTCTCTTGTTCCCTTAGTCACTAAATCGTCTATCATAACCCCGATATACGCTTCATCCCGCTTTAAAATCAACGGACTTTTATTTCCCAATTTCAAACAGGCATTGATACCGGCAATCAGCCCTTGTGCCGCCGCCTCCTCATAGCCGGAGGTTCCGTTAATCTGACCGGCTGTAAATAAATTCTCCACCGGCTTGGTTTCCAGACTCGGCCAAAGCTCCAGCGGGTCAATCGCGTCATACTCAATGGCATAGGCATAGCGAATAACCTCGCAGTTTTGCAAGCCGGGCAATAACCGTATCATTTTATCCTGTATTTCAACCGGCATTGAGGTAGAAAAGCCCTGAATATACTGCTCGTCCAGCTCTAGGGATTCCGGCTCATAAAAAATCTGATGCCGCTCCTTGTCCTTAAAGCGGACCACCTTATCCTCAATGGAGGGACAATATCTTGGTCCCACACCCTCTACGACGCCGCCGTACATAGAGGATTTATCCAAATTCTTTAAAATCAGCTGATGGATTTCCTCATTCGTATAGGTAAGATAGCAAGGAACGCTTACGCCCAAAATAGGGTCATAGCCGTCGTCAAAGCTATACCGCCATGGGTAAGCAGAGCCGTTTTCTACGCTGGTCTGAGAAAAATCTATCGTAGATGTCCTTATTCTCGGCGGTGTTCCCGTTTTCAGCCGCTGTATGGTAAACCCACAGTTTCTTAAAGCCTGTGAAATTCCCTGAGAGGTTTTTTGTCCGTCAGGTCCCTCCTTAGAGGTCCAAAAGCCCCGCAGAATCCGGCTGTCTAAATAGGTCCCCGTCGTTAGAATTACTGCCCGCGAGTTCAAAACCGTACCGTCCTCCAATACCACGCCCTTGCAGGTTCTTTGTTCTACAATCAGGTCGACAACATAGGATTCCATCAACTCCAGATTCTTTGTTTCCTTTAAATGCTTCAGCATCTGCCGGCTATATAAAAGCTTATCCTCCTGAAACCGCAGAGCCCATACCGCCGGTCCCTTGGACTGATTCAGCATCTTCGTCTGTATCTGGCATAAATCCGCATTCTTCCCCATATACCCGCCTAGGGCGTCGATTTCTCTTACGACTACCCCCTTGGCAGGTCCGCCGATAGAGGGATTGCACGGCATTGAGCCAACCATATGCAAATTCCCGGTGACCAGTATTGTCTTATATCCGATATTAGCACAGGCCAAAGCCGCCTCACAGCCGGCGTGACCTCCGCCAACGACAATTATATCCGTCATCATTTCACCTACTTAGTCAAATACATCAACAGCAGCTTCATCGTGTTTAATAATCCCTCTGTATGCGTACGCTCCATTCCGTGGGACGCATGGACGCCGCTTCCAATCAATGCTCCCTTGCCGTCCAATCCTGAACGCATAGACGCCGCAACATCGGAGGAATAATACGGGAATATATCCACCGCATAATTCAGCTGAGCCTCCTTGGCATAAGAAATCAGCCGGTTTGTCAGTTCATAATCATACGGTCCGAAGGTATCCTTGGCACAAATGCTTACCGCATATTCGTTGCCGGACAAATCCAGTCCGACACAGCCCATATCTACCGCTACAAATTCATCGACATTCCGAATCGTAGCTCCGCCGTGTCCTACCTCTTCATAATTTGTAAAATAGACACAGGTATCGTACTTCGGCAAAATCTGATTGCGGCTCATATACTCCAATACCGCCAAGATAACACAGACTGACCCTTTATCGTCTATAAACCTAGATTTTAAAAAGCCGCTTTCCGTCAATACAGTTTTGGATTCATAACAGATATAATCTCCGTTTTCAATCCCCAAAGCCTCGGTATCCTTTTTAGAACATACCCTTTCGTCCAGCCGGACGCAGATATTATCAATATCCCTAGGCTTAGACGCACTGTCCTTAAAAACATGGACGGCAGGGGAGGTAGACAAAATCGTTCCGGTATAAGCCTTTCCTTCTCGGGTATATATCCGGCAGTATTCTCCGTCTAACGTCGGAATAGACGGACCTCCCACGTTCGTCACCCGCAGGGTACCGTCGGCGTTAATGGAGCGGACCATCAGCCCAAGCGTATCGGCATGAGCGGCAACCGCCACTTTTTTTTCATGACTTTGTCCCGCAATACAGACCTCGATTGCCTGCTTATGATTTATTGTATAATCCGTATAGCCCAGCTTTTCCAGCTCTTTTACAATCACCCGGTTTATATTTAGGCTGAAGCCGGACGGAGAATCCGTTAAAAATATATCGTTTATTATGCTTTTTAAATACTCTAAATTCATCATAATCCTCTTTTCTATATCTATACTATACCACCTTTTCGGTTCATTCACAATATTGACACTTTATTTTAAAATGTTATAATATACAATGTAAACGATTTCAATTTTTAAGGTGCAATATGCCTAAGACAAGGAGGTTGAACGTATGCAGGATAACAACTTTTTAAATCATCTTTTATTCCTCTATGGCAACCTAACCATCATTTTAGATTTGAAATCCCAAACGGTAAACACGGTTTATGACGGCAACACTATCATCGCCAGAGAAATAGATTATGAAGAGTTTTCCCATGTCTTTGCCGAGAGAAAGGGATTAAACCAAGCCTCTCAGGACAAAATGCTTCGCTTTATCCGAAACCTGAATACCTCAAACGAGCCGTTTTGTCTTCCGGCAACCTACGAAAAGGAGGACAAGGAAAAGGTCGTTCTGGAGGTCAAGGGACTGAAATACGACGATACCCATTTAATTCTCGTTATCTGTAATCATTCTGCCGACTTAACGGAATCTCACGATTCTCTGACAAAGGTATATACCCGGGAGGTCATGATTCAAAAGGTTAAGGACGCAATGAAGCACAACGACCAATTTGTCCTAATGATTATCGACATAGATAATTTCAAGCTGTTTAATGATACCTACGGTCATATGTTCGGAGATATTGTTCTTGTAGAAACTGCCGCCTCTATTAAAAAGTTTTTAGGTAATCGGGGCTTTATCGGCAGAATCGGCGGCGACGAATTCCTTGTCTTGGCTTATGTGGAAAACAATTATGATATGATTCACAATGCCTGCCGGGATATACGCCACGCCATTACAAACGTCAGCAATCACAATATCAAGCAGGCTCTGATAACGGCAACCGTCGGCTGTGCCAGCTTTCCCTATGACGCCAAAGACTATGAAACCCTATTTAGAAAAGCGGACAAGGCGTTATACCGGGGCAAAAGAAAGGGCAGAAACTGCTTCATTATTTACGATGAATCCAAGTGCGGAAGGGTGACGGACGAGGACAGTCTGGAAATCGCAACCTCCTTTGAACAGCTGTATCAAACCTCAACCAACGCCAACATTGTCGCCGGAATATTCGAGATACTAAACCGGGGAGGAAACGCAAAAAAGAACATCGACGACTCTCTATCCCTAATCGGCAATTATTTTCTTTTAGACCGGATTGCCCTCATAACGCTTCAGCCGGATAAAAAGGATGTGCTGGAGGAGGTAATCGAATGGATAAATCCCCGGCTGCCTGAAAATAAGAATTTAATTCACGTCGACGAGCATAATTTTGGCGTTTGGAGAAAAAGTCTGGATAAAACCGGAATGCTGAAATACGTCCAATTAGACTCAAACAGAGATAATTTAGAGCTTTATAAGATTCTCAAGGAACAAAACACCTCGGCGATTCTAGCCTTTGAAATGAAGTATATGGATAAAACACTGGGGCTAATCCGCTACGATATGTGTTCCATAAACCGCTTCTGGCAACAGAATGACGTTTCCTCTTTAATGCTGATATCGAAAATATTCTCCATTTATCTAAATAAGGAATATGAAAATATCCTTCATAAAAAGGAATTATTCTTCGACCGGCTGACGGGCATATATAATTTTACCAAATGGCGGGACGAGGTCTTTACCTTTCTGGCAAATTCGGAGAAATTTGTAAAATACTCTTTGATTTATTTTCATATTGAAGCCTTTATGAACCTAAATGATATGTATGGAACAGGCTACGGCGACAAAGCCTTGATTGCCGTTGCGGAGGGCTTGCAGAAAATATTTGGCGATAACGCTATCTACTGCCGGGTAAGCGAAGAGAAATTCCTTATCTTTATTCCCACACAGGACCGCAGTATCCTTGAATCTAAATTTACCGAGCTAAACCAGCACCTAGAGCAGACGATGAAGGCTAATGACAGGTTCCGCCTACTCGGCGGCGTATATATTCACGATACAATGGATACGCTGACAACGGCAATCGACAAAGCCAATCTGGCAAGAAAACAGCCTTTAATGCCCGAAAACGGATTAACCTATTTCAGTCCCGAATTTTTTGAGGACGGAAAAAGGAAGGCAGAGCTTGAGCTTCATATGCATCAGGCATTAAAGGATAATGAATTTTTATTATATCTCCAGCCTAAAATCAACACCCAGACCGGACAGGTTGTCGGAGCCGAGGCACTGACGCGGTGGTATTTTAAAAAGGAGCGGCTTCTTCCGCCCAATGCCTTTATTCCGCTGTTTGAACAAAACGGCTTTATTACAGAGCTGGACTTCAAGGTATTTGAAAATGTCTGTATCTTTTTAAGAGGCTGCCTAGATGAGGGCATAGAGCCTGTAAAAATATCCGTAAATGTTTCCCGCTATCAAACGGATTTTGATTATTATATCGAAACAATCAATGCGATTAGGGAAAAATACGGAATAGACCCTTCCTTAATAGAAATAGAAATCACAGAAGGAATGTATATAGAAAATATCGACCAAATCTCCCAGTTTATCAAAAAGCTGCATGACTGCGGCTACAAAATCTCTATGGACGATTTCGGAGCCGGATACTCTAATTTATCCTCCTTAGCAACCTTGGATTTTGATTTGATTAAGCTGGATAAGAATTTTTGCAGCAACAAGGAAAACGAAAAGGAAAATATTATTCTTTCCTTTGTTATGGCATTGGCGAAAAAATTGAAAATGGACGTACTTTGCGAAGGTGTGGAAACACAGGAATTTGCCGAATATTTAAAAACAATCGGCTGTACCCTTGTCCAAGGCTTCCTGTTTGAACGTCCGATTCCTTCAGAGGATTTCAAGAAAAAATATTTATTTAAAAAGGAACCAATGCTTATCAAATAAGCATTCCATAAAAAAACTCAAGTAGGCTTAGCGTATACTTGAGTTTTTATTTTTGACTGCATTTCACGGCGTCAATCGCCAGCACAGCCATTAACGCATGAAGGGCATTTTCTTCCCTTGTTTCTATTTCGTAAGTATCTGTCAGCTGAAACAATACCTTATGGATATCGGCGACGATTTGTCCCTGACATACAATCCGATACTCCCACTGCATATAATCCCCTTCGACCTCCCAGCCTCGGAAATCCATCGTAAACCGGGGCGTAAAGAAAGAAAACTCCTTGATGATTTCTCCTATTCTTTTCTCCCCCTCGTAGATTTCAAAATGAGGCAGAAAACGAAAAAGCTGCTGCTTGAGCCTGCCGACCAATACTCCGTTTTTATCCCGGATATGGAATTCATGTCCGAATGCCGGCAGTCCCTCTACCGTAAAATAAACATTCCCGTTTTCATCGTAAATATCATAGGAATCAAACCAAGAAAAAAATCTCTGCTTAAATCTTAAAATCATACTTCTTCTCCCTTATTTTCTTCCTCTTCGTCCGTAAGCCTCCGTATGACCCGGCACGGATTCCCCGCCGCAATCACATTGGAAGGAATATCATGAATAACCACGCTTCCCGCTCCGATAATGACATTGCTACCAATCCTTACGCCCGGACAAACCTGTACGCCGCCGCCAAACCAAACATTATCGCCTACCGCAATGGGATAGGCATATTCCAAGCCTTGATTTCTTAACTCGGTATCCTTCGGATGTCCTGCCGTATAAAATCCGCAGTTCGGACCAATCAAAACGTTATCACCAAAGCTTACCTTGGCACAATCCAGAATTACCAAATGATGATTGGCAAAAAAATGATTCCCCAGATGAATATTATACCCATAATCACACCAGAAGGAGGGCAGTATCGTAAACTCCCCTTCCGCAGAGCCTAAAAGCCGCCGCAGGAGCTTCCGCTGTTTTTCTTCCTTTGCCGGGCTGAGCTTATTGAATTTATCACAGTATTGCTTGGCTCTTCTTCTTTCCCGAACAAGCTCCTCTTGATTCGCATTATACAGCATACCGCTTAGCATTTTATCCTTTTCCTGCATTCTATCCCTCATAATTATCTCTAATATTATAACTCCAAAAGATAATCCCTATAATAAAAAGCGTCGACTATCTCACCGGTAGATTTAAGATACAGCTTCCCGTCCTGAGAATAAAAGGTTTTGTTATTCTCGTCACATTCTATATAAAATCTAGTTAAAAAAATCTTCACCAAAGGAGTATCTCCAAAGGTTTCGCAGACAAGAACCTCTTGGGTTAGGGTATAAACATCTTCATCATTCAAATTTGCCCCAATATGCAAAGTAAAATCGTAATATACAATCTCCGCATTTTTATGGTATTCCGATTCGGCGGCAGTATCCAGTAAGAATTCCAAGTCGCAATAATACATATTTTCAAAAGTCGAATCCTCTATATCCCATACAACCATAAACGGAGTAGGAACACCGGTGCCAAAATGACCGCCGATATGCCGAATCGGATACTGATTATAGGTATCCGGAATAACAATATCCGTATGCTGCAGATTCAAATCCCAGCTATAACAGCCGATAAAGGCATCGCCATATACTTTGCTGGTATAAATATCTAATCCATCGACCGGTGGCTGGCTGGAGTAGGTGGTACAGCCCGAAAGCAATAGAATAGTCCCCGCCGCCATACACCATAAAAAAATTCTTTGTACCCATTGAAGTCCTTTTTTCAGCATATAATTTCCCCCTAAACAAAAGATTTACCGTATAGTTTTTCGATTCCAAGAATCCTATAATAGCTCTCTTTTCATACGCTCTTCTTTTAAATCAAATTAAAAATCAGCATAACAATCCCCAAGGCAGCCAAAACAATGCCGGTAGTCCTGTTTTGCAGCTTTTCACTGGCTTTATTTGCAAACACGGAAGCCAGCTGAGCAAAAATACAGGTAAACACCACGCACAGCACCAAAACCCATACATCGTAGATACCACCGATAACAAAATGGCTTACAGCCCCCGTAAAAGCCGTAAAGGTCATAATAAACACGCTTGTTCCTACCGCCATTTTCAAGTCATAGCCTAAAATCATCGTGAGAACTATCAGCATCATCATACCGCCGCCGGCACCGACAAAACCACAGATAAAGCCAATTATTGCCCCAAACAGGATAGACTGTACTGCCCGAATCCACCTCTTCAGTTCCTGCCTCTGCCTTCCTCTAGGTTTAGAGGTCGGAAGAATGATGAATTTTAAACCAATCAATATTGTAATTATTATAGAAAAATATCCCAAGCCGTCGCTGTTTACATTCGAGGACGCAAGACTTCCCAAATAGGTAAACAGCAATACAAAAATCATCATAATAAATCCGTTTTTAATATCCAGATTTTTATTTTTACCATAGATAACCGCCGAAACCCCGGAGGCAAGCACATCAGAGGCCAGTGCGATACCTATCGCCTGATAAGCGGGAATATGCAAAAACGTAATCAGCATCGGCGAAATTACCGCTGCCGCAGATAATCCCGCAAGCCCCGTACCCAGCCCCGCTCCCAAGGAGGCAAGGATACATACCAATATTTTAATAAGCACAGGCTTCCCTCCCTCTTTCGATATAATTCACTTTAAATCATTATATCACATTTTACGCTTATAAATATAAAAAAATTATCCATTCCTATCTTAACCTGATTATCTTCATAACAAGAACAAAAACAAGACCCGAAAAATTCAAATCTTGTTCTTATCCTCTATTCTTTACTCCAAATCCAGCCTTACAGGAATAAATACCGCCATTTTGTCCTTATTTCTTCCAAACAAAATCTTCCTCCTCGGCTCCGAGTTCAAAGAAATATTTCACGATTCCCATATCCATCTTCGTGTAAAAACCGCTTTTGGCTGAAACCTGAACAGTATGATTATCCAGCAGGGCAAGTTGAAACTTTTGTTGGTTCATGGCAGTTGGGGCAAGCAGGGCGGCATTTACTCCGCGGATAAACCAGTCGGGTGCAGGAGTTATCGCAGAAGAGGAAGCCTCCTCCAAAGTCTTTCCCTTATGCGGCTTGCCTTGGGTTTGCCCGTATCCAACGGCAAGAACACTGCATAGCTTTTCTCCCTTGTCAACCGTAAAAGCCGCTTTAACCTTTTTATATGTCAAAGCTACCCAGCAGGTATTTAGTCCAAGAGCCTGAGCCCGCAGCATAATCGCCGCCCCATAATAACCTATTTTTTCCTGTAAATCCTTTGACTTCTTTCCTACAAGGGCGATATAGTTCTGCACACCCGAAAACTTGCCGTAATGGGCCATAAAGCTGTCAAATGCCTTCGGCTCATTTAAGACCAGCTGAATATGCAAATCTCCCTTTTGATTACATTCTTGAATAAAAGCGTCTAAAGCCTCTGCCTTTTCCGTTTCAATCGGCTGATTCCGATAGCTTCTTACGGAATGCCGTTCGTTCATTGCTTGTTTTAAATCCATTTTGTTTTCTCCTTTATATTCTTATTGAAATAATTTTTTGACAATACTTATAAGGCTTTGTATCTCGTCCTCAGAAAGCCTTTTAAAGAAATCCATGATTAGGGCATTCACCTTGATTTCCCGCTGTGCCAATGCCTGTCTGCCTTCCGGCGTAATTTCCACGATGACCCTTTTGCCGCCATTAGCCGCAGGAATCCTTTGAATATAATTCTTCCGGCTTAACGTATTTAACGCCGCCGCAACCCGGGCGGTCGATATATCCATTTTTTTGGCAATATCGCTGGGAATAACCTCGCTCTCGCTGTCGCGGAGAATCCGCAAAATAACGTACATTCCCTTAAAGCCTTCATCAAACAGTCTTGTCACCTTACGAATTTCCTTGCCCTCAAAGGTTTTGCAAAATTCCTTTGCCGCCTTTTGATAATCCATACTCATCACCTTTTTGTTTGCTAACACTGTTAGTATAACACCTTATGAAATAAAAATCAAGGACAGCTATAAAAAAAGGAGATATTCCTTCTATCTCCTAAAATATTTCAATGCAATGCGTCCGGCTTTTGCATTCGCCGGATTAAAATATCCGTCAGCCGGTGAACGATAATTCCCACCAGAATACCAAGTAACGCCCCGGCAAGCACATCGGTTAAATAATGGACATACAAATACATCCGCGAAAACGCAATAAGAAACGCCACAATAAAACCGGCAATGCCTAATCGGCGATTGGCAAGGAATAACACAGTGGCACTGGCAAACGAGGTCATGGTATGCCCGGACGGAAAGGAATAATCCGTCGGTGCCTCTATCAATAGCGTAAGCTCCGGACGCAGCGTAAACGGTCTGGGACGCTGAATGATATTTTTTAAAACAGTAAAAACCAGTACGCTAAGCAGCAGAGATACCACAAGCTCAAAGCTCAGCCGATGATATTTTCTAAAAAACAAGGCAATAACCGCAAGAATAATCCATATAGCACCACCGTTACCTATCCATGTAAAAAACAGCATAATCCTATCCAAAAACGGCGAATGCAGATTCTGATAGATATAATCCAAGATATTGATTTCCATAGGCTCTACCCCATTCGGATAATTTTGGCATTTTCCAGAATATCGCCGTAATGATTTATAGATATGACGATTTTATCCTTAGAAAATTGATTGATTAAGGAAATAATTTGCTTCCCTGTCAAAGAATCCAGCTTGGCGTTCATTTCATCTAAAAAGATAATTTCCGGCTTTTGCACAATCACCCGGGCAATATTAAACAAAGACAATTCTCCGGAGGAGTATTCCTTATCATTCAATATTATGTCTATATCCTGAATATATTCCAATCCTACCGCCCTTAAGGACTCAAGTACCTCTTCCCTAGAAATTTCATTATTTTTTAGAGTGATTTCCTCGTAAATCGTTCCGCCGCTGAAAAACGGGTCCTGATAAACGATAGAAAATAGTTTTCTTTTTGCTTCATCTGCCAAGGCATAGCTGGAAACACCGCCAATCGTCACTTCCCCGCCGGTTGGCTTTAACAGCCCCATCATCAGCTTTAAAAGCGTAGATTTTCCTACACCGCTCGGACCCTGCAACGCTATTTTTTCTCCGGGCTGAATCGTCAGACTGAAATCTTCAATTACCGGCTTATTCTCATACGCAAAGCTGACGTTTTTCAAAACGACGGTGCTTCCCTTCGGAACTTCCTCTGTCTTTGGGTCATCAGCCGTCAGCTTAAAGAATTCATTGATTCGCTTTACTGCCGCTACCGATTTTTGAATCGTCTGGATTTCCATACCTAAATTTTCAATCGGCGTAAACAAATCCGTCAACAGCGTTATAGCGGAAATAATCATTCCGATACTTAGCCCAAACACGCTGGAATTATAGCCGCTGACTAATAAGACGCCGCACACTACCAGATTGCGGATAATCTGCATAACCGGAGAAAACATAGCGTCATAGAAATTGCTTGCCTGACTTACTCTGAAATGGCTCTGTAAAATAGAAATATATTTATGAGAGGCGTATTCCTCCGCCTTATTTACCTTAATTTGTTCGATATTTTCTACATTTTCCAAAAGACTTTTGTTTACGTTTCCCTCCAGTGATTTCGTTTTCAGCTGTGCCTTCAACATTCTTTTTCTAACGAAGGAAGTAAATGCCAGCAAAATCGGCAAAAGTGCCAAAACTATGCCGCCAAATACAGCACTGTATATAAAGATAGAAATCACTATGCCTATCATTTTAAACAGGTCTGTCGTCATATTGACAACCCCTGAGGTAAAAAGCTCATTAATGGAATTGACATCGTTATTGAAATAAGCCTCTAACGTCCCGCTGTCTGTATTCACCAGCTCCTTATAGCTCATTTGATGAACGTGCTTCATCATATTGCCTCTCAGCTTCATAGTCACGGACTGACTGGCGGAAAGCATAATCAAATCCTTAAGAAAGGTCACTATTCCGATAAGAATATAGGTACCGGCATATATTAACGCCGCCGCAAGCAGACGCTGTGCCTTCTCCTCTTTAATAACGTCATCGACAATAATTCTTAAGATTTGAGCCGGAAGCAGGGATAAAACCGTCACAGCGGCAATCGCTAAAACAATCAGACAGGTTTTCAGCTTATGCTCCTTAAAATAATCCTTAATCGTTTTTCCTACGCTCATACTATGCCTCCATCAGCTCTCTAAAGCCTTCGTTTTTCAGTAAATTCTCATAAGTATCTACATATCCCTTTTCTCCGTCCAAATAGATAACCTTATCCGCTTGCCGCAGGATTACCGGTTGATTGGAAGCCAAAAGAATAATCTGCCCTGAATACCCTTTAAGCCCAGACATCATTTGACCCAGAAGCTCCTTATTGACGCTTTGGAACGGGTCATCCAGCAAAATCAAAGAGGTATCCGGATATAAGGCTCTCGCCATTTGCAGCCGCTTTTGCTGACCGCCGCTGATATTTGCGGTCGTATGGGAAAGCATTGCCTCCGTACCGCCGATTTCGGAAAGGGCGTCCTTTAAAGCCGACACCTCAATCGCCCGGTCTAAATCCCCCTCCCGGTGAAGCTCTATATTATTCTTTAGACTGTCGGAGAACAAGGAAACCTCCGGGGCACAGTATCCGATATACTGAACGGGGCTATGAATCAGCTCCTTTACCTCGACGCCGCCCAGACAAGCTTCTCCGCTGTAAGGATACAACCCGGTCAAAGCCCTTAAAACCGTAGATTTTCCTGTATGGACTCTGCCGCAGATTCCAATGATTTCCCCGGCAGAAGCCGTAAAGGTAAGCGGAGGCAGCTTAAATCCGCCGGGATAGCCATAGCTGAATTCCCGTACTGTAAGCTCCGTATTTTCCGGCTGTTTCCCGCAGACCGTAATTTCCTCCTCGTGAAGATATTCTCGGCACCTCTGCCATGATACCTTAAAGCCCTGATAGGCGTTAAATACCTTACCTACCCTAGCCGCCTTTTTAGCCACCAGCAGATAGGTCGTTAAAAACGCCGATAATACGCCGATTTCATAAACGCCCCGGATAACCTTACCACCGCCCATGGCGATAATAAAGAATACACCGGTAAGAGCGATAGAGGAATAGAGCGGCTCCAGACTGCTTTGGAATACCAAAGCCTTCGTACTCTTCTTCCGCAATTCATTCAAGGAAGCCTCATAATCCCTTTCATAAACCTCGCTGACGCCGAAGCCCCGATAATACAGCTCATTATTCAGCCTAGTCAGGGCTATTTGCTTATTTTCGGATAAGTATTCCTTATAGGCTTTATTGGTTTTATATACAAATCGCTTCATAAAATGAGACGCCAGAATAGAAAGCCCTATAAACAGAATAGAAACCAAGGAAATCTGCCAGTCCATAATCAGCATGGTAATCAAATATCCGCCCAGCAGAACAAACGTATCAAAGCATTCCGTCGTCATTTTGCGGATTCCCTCTGTCGTATCATAAATATCCGAAAGATTTTTATTTAATATATCCCCGGCATTATGGTGGATAAAATAGGATATGTCCTTATTCAATAGCTGACGCAGACTGACCTGCCTCATCGTCAAGGTCATCTTATTCCCGAATACCCGCACCAAATACCGCTTAAAAAAGCGGTTAATTTGAACAAACAGCACCAGCAGGATAAAAATAAGGCATAGTCTTGCCACCACCGAATAACTGCCTGAATTTAAGGAATTGATTGTCTGTCCCTCGATAACCGGCAAAAGACACATCAGGGCATTAAATAACAAAGCGGTAATACACATCGGTATAACGATATGCAAATTCATTTTAAAATACGTTGAGATACGGTCATATTTTCTCTTCATTTCTTCTCTCCCGATTTTGTTTTCTGATTTTTTTAGATTCCAGATATACCTTCCGAAGCGTTTTAAAAAACACCTCCTGCTCCTCTAAAGGAATCCCCACAAAAAGCTGACGATAATATTTAATCTCGAAGCTTTGGTTCCTATCCTTATACGCCAAAGCCTTATCCGTCGGAGTAAGATGCTTCTTTCGCTTATCCTCGCCGCTTACCAAGACAATCAGTTCCATTTTCATCAGCTTCTGGACTATTCGTGCCACCAATCCCTTATCGACGTTTAAGTAATCGGCAACATCGTTGGAAATACAGCCGGGATGTTTGATGATATACCGAAGTGCTTCATTTTCGTTATCATTCAGTTCATCCTGCTCCTTTGCCTTTTCCAGCTTCATATTTCTTACAATTTTAGTCAGCATACGATAATTATCATCCATTTTTTATCACCACAATCAGTATATGCTTATTTAGTTGATTTGTCAACTAAAATAAAGTAAAAAAATAAACCTCATTTCTGAGGCTTATCCCTATTACGCTTTTGCTAATTCTTCGTCGGAAATACAAAGCATTAATATTCCGCCGATTAGATTGCAGAATAATAATGTAATAACCGCCATTACCGTCAACTCGGATTTTGTTTTTGCTGTGTTTAACTTCTTTAAAGCAAAAATACCTACGATAATAGGAATTATCATCCAACAGCCGACAATCATACCTAAAATAATAAACACCTGTCTCTTATACACATCTGACGCTGCCGACGAACTCTAGGGTGTAG
>ENA-UAOM01000290-UAOM01000290.1-human-gut-metagenome-genome-assembly--contig:-NODE-290-length-17634-cov-6.092724_pt1 | contig 17634 bp, 20 predicted proteins | sample MGYA00243468_ERZ654555 | MGnify/ENA primary metagenome ERZ654555 (study PRJEB26926, sample SAMN06164434) | human gut metagenome | biome: ENVO:00009003; feature: ENVO:2100002; material: ENVO:00002003... | reverse complement strand
GAGATGTCTTAGGGTCTCGTGGGCTCGGAGATGTGTATAAGAGACAGGCATTGTTTTACTTGATAAATCGGGAAATACCGCCTGTGTGATTGATATACCTGCCGAGTATTCGACCGGCTCACTTTACTCTGTGAGACTTCATGGTTTTTGCGGGAATGAGTATGCATATTATTTTAGAATTAATGGAAAAAGGTGCATAGATCCTTATGCCACAAGAATTTTCGGCAGAGAAAAATGGAATGATAAAACAAGAAGTGATAATGACTACGAAATAGCATGCGGGATAGACAGTAGTGATTTTGACTGGAAATATGACAGCTTTCCTGAGATAACCAGGGACCGGATGAAGCTGTATAAGCTGCATGTTAGAGGTTTTTCCATGGATGTATCAGGGAACAAAAAGCATAAGGGCACCTTTGAGGCTGTATCGGACAGGATAAATTACATCAAGAAATTAGGCTTTACTTCAATTCTTCTCATGCCTGTATACGAGTTTGAAGAAATGACAATCCCTGTAAAGCACGATATTCCGGAATATGCAAAGCCGAAGTATTCCTTAAAGGATGAGCAAAGTGTGAACACCGACAGGCAAAATGACAAGGTCAATTTCTGGGGCTATACCTACGGCAATTATTTTGCCGTAAAAGCATCATATGCCAGTGACGCTTCAGATGCCTCCAATGAGCTTAGGCGTCTCGTTGAAAGGCTACACAAAAATGGCATGGAATGTATCGTAGAGATGTATTTTCCGGACAGAACTGACCACAATCTGATACTCGATGCGCTCAGATACTGGGTCATGAGCTTTCATGTAGATGGTTTTAAGCTGCTTGGGGACAGGCTGCCTGTTACTGCGATTGTGCAGGATGCTCTCCTTAGCCGGACAAAGATACTCTATGATGGCTTTGATATGTCGGTTGTACCGCAAAACAGGACATATGAAAATCTCTATATTGACAAGGAGGAGTACCAGTTTGCGGCGCGTATGATGTTAAACCATATCAACTGCAATATGTATGAGCTTTTAAACCAGCAGAAAAAGCAGGGGGAGAATGTCGGATTTATAAACTATATATCAAGCAATAACGGCTTTACCCTGAGTGATTTATTCATGTACAATGACCGCCACAATGAGGCCAATGGTGAGAAAAATGCTGATGGTCCTTCATGGAATTTCAGCAATAATTACGGTTGTGAGGGTCCTTCGCGAAAGAGGTTTATCCGTGAGATAAGAAAACTTAAGTGGAAGGATGCCATGCTTCTTTTGTTTTTGGCACAGGGAGTGCCTATGATTATGGCAGGTGATGAGATCTGTAATTCACAGGATGGCAACAACAATGCTTACTGTCAGGACAACCCTACAGGCTGGGTGAACTGGTCAAATGAGCATAGCAGAAGGGAAAACATCAGGTTCTTAACCAGACTTATCAAATTCAGGGATGAGCATCCTGTTATTTCCTGTCCAAAGCCGTTTAAATTCAGCGATTACAAGGCTGTTGGGTATCCTGATTTGTCCTATCACTGCAAGAATGCCTGGATAGGCGAGTGTGATGCCACAAAGCTATGTGTAGGTGTGATGTACTGTGGGGATTACAATGAAGTGAATAAAGACTATGTATACGTAGCTTACAATTTTTATTCATCCAGGGAGAAGTTAGCTCTTCCTAAGCTAAAGAAAGGAATGAAATGGTATGCAGTCTGCGATTCTACGCTCAAAGAACCGTTTTATGACACTCCGGTGCTGTGTGAAAACCAGCAGTATGCAGATGTCTCACCGCAGTCGGTATACATCCTCATAGGCAGATAGACATATGAAAGCAATAAGACATTTTATAACAATTACACATCATAAGATTTTAGTCATGCAGGGGTGCTTTAGGATAGGGCTTTATAAACAGGGACTTCTTCATGACATGTCAAAATATTCACCGACTGAGTTTCTCGTCGGCTGCAGGTATTACAAGGGGTATATGAGCCCGAATAATGCGGAGAGAGCCGACAGGGGCTATTCATCTGCGTGGCTTCATCACAAGGGACGCAATAAGCATCACCTGGAGTACTGGATTGACTATGCTGTTTCAAAGCCGGGGGACGATAAAACACATACAAAAATGGAGGGCATGAAAATGCCCATAAGGTATGTCTGCGAGATGTTTATAGACCGTGTAAGCGCCTCAAAAAACTATCAGAAAGAAAAGTACACCGACAAAAGTGCACTGGAATACTATGAAAAAAGCGTGGATCACTACATGATTCATCCCGATACAAAAGCAATGCTTGAGTATCTGCTTGTCATGCTCTCTGTAAAGGGAGAAGAATATACTTACAGCTACATAAAAAAAGAGGTTTTAAAAGGGCATATCCCATACGAAAAGGATAAAATAAACCAACTAGAACAGGGACTTCATGTCTGATGGAATATCAGATATGAGGTTCATTTTTTGTCCTGTGACAGGGTGCGTGAAAACAAGACGCCCTGAGTGCAGTGCCTGTCTGGACATATATGTATAGTCGGGATTATATAAAAAGTCACCTATCAGTGGAAAACCGATATACTTCATATGGACGCGTATCTGGTGAGTGCGTCCGGTAAGAAGTCTTAGCTTGACAAGCGATAAATTATTATCCGGGTTATATTTGATTCTGATAAAGTCGGTTACTGCATATTCACCGCGTTTGAAATCAACACACCGCTCTATGGTGGAAGCATCCTTTCTTGCAATCGGAGCACTGATGCGCATGCATGCAGGTGTACACCCACTGCAGACGGCGTAGTATGTCCGGTGTATGGCACGCTTTGCGACAGCGTTGCCAAGTATCCCGCCTGCAAGTGCATGCTTTGCGACAATTGTAAGCCCTGTGGTATCTCTGTCCAGCCTGTTTATGCATCTGTATACAAACGGCTTGTTCTGACTGCCATAGTAGTACATAAGCGCATTTGCAAGCGTGTTGTCATGGTTTCCGGCGGAGGGGTGGGCAGGCATATCAAACGGCTTGTTTATTACGATGATATCATCGTCCTCGTATGCTATATCAAGAGGCAGATTTACAGGTGCTATATTATCAGAGCACTCGTTTTCGACAATTTGGACTGTGATTAAATCATCCTTACACAGCCTTTCATTTGTATAGGCCCATATACCGTTTCTTAGTATGCCATGGTCTGTCTGCTTCAGCCTGACAAGCACCTGATGTGTGTAGCCATGCTCTTTCAAAAAGCCTTCTACTGTTTTTCCTGTATCATTTTCATTGATTTTGTAGTCTATTTTTCTATTCATGGCAAAGATTATATCACAAAATACAGATTTGAACATAATATATTATAAGCAAATAATGACAGGGTGCTATGTGAATACATTTTTATCACCTCTTAGTTTAGAACGTGAGACGGAATGTCTGAAAAAAGTGGCTCAAAATGATAAAGAAGCTAAGGATGAGCTTATATTACACAATATGCGCCTTGTGGCACATGTTACAAAAAAATATGCAGTAAGCGAGGATGAGATGGAGGAGCTCATATCCATAGGCACTATAGGACTGATAAAAGCAGTGTCATCATTCAAGGCTGATTACGGAAATCGTTTTGCAACCTTTGCAATCAGATGTATCGAAAATGAGATTCTGATGCACTTTAGAAGCCGTAAAAAGAGCCGGGGTGATGTGTCCATATTTGAACCTATAGGCACTGACAAGGAGGGAAACCAGATTCATCTGGTGGATGTGATTGAGAATGGACAATCTGATGTGGTATCGGATATAGAGGTATCTGAATCGCTCAAGATTTTAAGGCAAAATATGAGAAGCGTTTTATCGGACAGAGAATATTATATTATTACGAAACGCTTTGGACTAGACGGTGAAAAAGAGCTGACACAGAGACAGATTGCTAAAACGCTCAGCATTTCGAGGTCATATGTTTCAAGAATTGAAAGGGCCGGTTTGAAAAAATTACGAAAACTGCTCGAATAGGTGTTTACAAAAGGCAAAAATATGTTATCATAGAGCCATGTCTTTTGTGCATTTGTCTATGCATTTACCCCAATTGGAATAGGAGTATATATGTACAGTACAGTCAGAACGGCTGTTTTGGATGGAATCAGTGCGATTCCGGTACAGGTGGAGGTTGATATTTCAACCGGTATGCCTGTTTTTGATATGGTTGGAAATCTTACCTCAGAGGTGAGAGAAGCAAAGGAGCGTGTTAAAACAGCGCTGCACAGCGTTGGCATTGTTTTGCCTGCCAAGCGTATCACAGTAAATCTATCGCCTGCAAATATTAAAAAGACCGGAACAGGCTTTGATCTGCCTATAGCTGTTGCTATTTTAACAGCTATGGGGGTGATTGACGCTGATAGCATAAAGGACTGCACACTTGCAGGCGAGCTAAATTTAAACGGTGAAATTTTGCCGGTCAGCGGTATTCTGCCGATTGTATTTGATGAGTACAACAAAGGCATTGGAAAGTTTATTATTCCAAAGCAGAATGAAAATGAAGGCAGACTCGTCTGCGGTGCAAAAATATTTGGGATAAGCCATTTAAATGATGTAATTGCACAGTTTGATGAGGCAGCATTTACGTGTCAGAAAACCGGCATGGCACATGAGCTGCAAATAGATGAAAAATACGCCGATTTTTGTGATGTTAACGGACAGAAATTTATTAAAAGAGCATGTGAGGTGGCCGCGGGTGGTATGCACAATATACTGCTTGTCGGACCTCCCGGTGCAGGCAAGACAATGATAGCAGAGCGTATGCCGTCCATTCTGCCTCCTCTTAGTGAAAATGAGAAACTTGAGTTGTCAAAAATATACAGCATCTGCGGTCTTTTGGACAATGACAGCTCCTTAAGAGACAACAGACCATTCAGAAATCCTCACTATTCCGTCACCCAGGCCGCATTAATCGGCGGAGGAACGAGAATTAATCCGGGCGAGATATCGCTTGCACACAATGGTGTCTGACGATGTTGTGAATACACCTGCAAGGGCGCAGAAACGCCCAGTTTACGGGCTTTTTCTGGGTTTTGGCTATTTTTGTTTGAACGGAAAAAGTGGAAAATCGAGGATTATTTTACATTCCGAAGTACATTTTTACCCCCTTAAACATAAAGTTTTGCCAAAAAGTTCATAGGAAAATAAAACCCTATGGCGAAACAGTCTTACTTTTTGGCGAAACGTATACTATCTGGCAAAAGGATACTCGATTGGCGAAAGGAGAAAGTGCTTATTGCATATAAAGAATACAGAGAAATAAAAGTTGTTAATTAACTATCATCAACGGATGAGGTATGCATAGCAGGATAAAATATGGCTTTATATCTACAACGAATATGCTATAATTTGGATAGTGAATTAAATAAATTTGAAGTTGGAGGCGAGCTTCGTGCAGGACATAATTGCGAAGTTAACAGCAAAAGATGATAAATATGCTTGTGCCATTGCTGATAAAATTATATCCGAAAGTCAGGATACTGGCGCATGGTACGAATACTTTGATGCGTTTGCATCCCTGCTTGATCATCCAAAGTCATTAGTAAGGAATCGTGTGTTGTATATACTTGCCGTTAATGCGCAGTGGGATGATAAGAATCAGTTTGATGCGATAATATCAGATTATCTTGCACACGTTACGGACGAAAAGTCGATTACTGCAAGACAATGTATAAAGGCTCTTGCACAGGTAGGAACGGCAAAGCCACAATATATTCCGAGAATATTATCATGTTTTCAAGAAGCCGATTTATCAAAGTACAAGGACAGTATGCGTCCGCTGATTGAACGAGATATGACGGCAACTAAAAAAGTATTGATAGAGCAACTTTGAATTTTAATTAGAGTTATATTGGAGACTAAAGTATGAAGACAATCGCAATTATAGATGATGATATTCATATTGGAGATATGCTGACGGAAGTGCTGACACAGGAGGGCTATGCCATTCTCCGTGCATACTCCGGCACAGAAGCGTTATATCTTCTTTTACAAAACAAACCCGATTTGGTACTGCTGGATCTGATGCTACCGGGGCTGTCCGGTGAGGAAGTTCTTCCGCATATTGAGAATATCCCGGTTATCGTTCTCAGCGCAAAAGTGGATGTGCAGGACAAAGTAAATCTTCTGCTGGGCGGTGCGGCAGATTACATGACCAAGCCTTTTGATACAAAGGAGCTTCTTGCCCGTATCACCGTTCAGCTCCGCAAGGCAGAGCAACATGGAGGAACCAAATCCCTTTCTGTTGGCGATTTGGTTTTGGATATGGTTTCCCTTTCTCTGACGGTGCAGGGACAGGCTGTGAAGCTGACCAGAACAGAGTATGCCATCTTGAAGCTGCTGATGGAGAATCCCAAACAGGTTATAGCAAAGAGTGTTCTGCTTGACAGAATCAGTCTGGACACCCCCGACGGCACCGAGCGTTCTTTGAAACAGCACATCAGCAATCTTCGTAAAAAGATGCAGGATGTCAGCGGTGTAGACTATATCGAAACAGTCTGGGGAATTGGTTTCAAATTGGCAGAACAAAAATCTTGACCAAATTTTGACGTTTTTCTTGACCACTTTCTTGACCTTTGTTTTGTAAACTTAGGTCATCAAAGGAGGTAACACACTATGAACTATATTTTGCAAACAAACAGCCTGACAAAAAAGTATAAAAACTTTCAGGCGCTGAACGGTCTTACCATGAACGTTCCCAAAGGCTCCATCTACGGTTTCGTTGGAAAGAACGGTGCAGGTAAGACAACCCTTATCCGATTGATCTGCGGATTGCAGGAGCCGACTTCCGGTAACTTTTCTCTGTATGGCATCCGCAATGACAGCAAGGACATCATTAAGTCCCGCCGCCGTATGGGTGCTGTGGTGGAGACACCGTCTATCTACATGGATATGACTGCGGAGGAAAATCTGAAGCAGCAGTATCTCGTTCTTGGTTTGCCATCTTATGAGGGCATTCCTGAACTTCTGAAGCTGGTGGGCTTGGAGAACACCGGAAAGAAAAAAGCTAAGAACTTCTCTCTTGGCATGAAGCAGCGTCTTGGCATCGCTATCGCATTAGCCGGTGATCCTGACTTCCTTGTTCTGGACGAACCTGTAAACGGTCTTGACCCGCAGGGCATCGTGGAAATGCGTGAGTTGATTTTGAAGCTGAACCGTGAAAGGCAGATTACCGTTCTGATTTCCAGCCACATTCTGGACGAGCTTTCCCGTCTGGCTACCCATTACGGTATCATCGACAACGGGCGCATGGTAAAGGAACTGAGTGCCGAAGAACTGGATGCAGCCTGCCGCAAATGTGTCCGTATGGAAGTGACCAACACCGCAGCTCTGGCTCGTATTCTGGATTCCATGAATCTGGAATATAAGATCATCTCCGCAACCACCGCTGATGTGTACGCAAAAGTCAATGTGACCCAACTCACCGTTGCTCTGGCAAAGGAAAACTGCGAAGTGCTTTCTATGCAGGAGAAGGACGAAAGTCTGGAGAGCTACTATATCTCCCTTGTGGGAGGTGGCAGTCATGCGTAAACTATTATCTGCCAACTTCTCACGACTTTGGAAAGAAAAAATATTTTTGCTTGCTTTCGTATTCATGAGTGTAGGCTCCGCTTGTTTTAGTTGGATGAGCTACAATACTGCAATGAAGAATACGGACATTACATTTTATGTGGAAGATATGATGTTTAATATGCTTCCCATGATAGGTTTTGTATTCGTTTTCTTCATAAGTATGCGTTTGGGTACAGAATTTGATGAACATACGATCCGAAACAAGCTTGTGGTAGGCTACAACCGCACACAAGTATATTTTGCAGAGTATATCACTTGCATGGTAGCATCCCTGATTTTGTTGATGGTAATGTTGCTTTTTTCGACCTTGTCTGGCTGGTTCTTTTTCCGTGAATTTCAGTCCGGATGGATGGAAATAGGATTTCTTATTTTCTGCTGTGTGTTAATGGCTTCGGTCTTTTCTGCTATGAGTGTAGGTTTCAGCATGAATGTTGGCTCCAAGGCCGCTTCTCTTGTTGCTTCCATCGTTTTTCTGTTTGCCATTTTGTTATTGGCATCCTTCTGCATCAATGCACTGGAAGAACCCTCTATGGCTTACACAAATGTCATCATCTCGGTGGAAGATGGTGTTCAGTTTGGTGATTTGGTCGAGAATCCTGCCTATGTTGACGGGACGCAGCGAATGATTTATGAGCTGATTGCGGATATTCTGCCCACAGGACAGGCCATTCAGATGAATAATCTGGAGTTTGAACGCTCAGCCCGCTGGCCTGCCTTTTCTCTGATTATGCTGATAATTGCCACTGTTGCCGGCTATATCCCTTTCCGCAAAAGAGATATTCGATAAGGAGTTTATATGGAACATTTGCTGTTAATCATCATCGGAATACTGCTTCTGATTATCTTTGTGCTTGCTACAAAGGTCTATTTCCTGCGCAAGTCGGCACAGGAAATCGCAGAAGCGTTCCGTGACCGATTGGCAGCAGATACCAACACGCTCATTGACATTTCTACCCGTGACCCCTATATGCGAAAGCTGGCGGCGGACATCAATGTTCAGCTTCGCTTACTCCGTAAAGAACGCCACCGTTACCAACAGGGCGATCTGGAACTGAAAGAAGCTGTCACCAACATTTCCCATGACCTGAGAACTCCGCTGACCGCAATTAGCGGTTATCTTGACCTGTTGGAGCGTGAGGAAAAGAACGAAAATGTTCATCGTTATCTTTCCCAAATCCAGAACAGAACTGAGGTTTTGAAGAATCTGACTGAAGAATTATTCCGATACAGTGTGGTCACATCTTCGCAGGATCTGAAGCCAGAACACATAGATGTTGTCCGGGCGTTGGAGGAGAGTCTGCTATCTTTCTATGCGGTCATGCAGGAAAAAGGAATCCAACCGGAAATCGAATTACCGGAGGAACCTGTTTTCCGTGAACTGGATGCAGGTGCAGTCAACCGTATCTTCTCCAACATCATCAGCAATGCGCTAAAATACTCTGCTGGGGATCTATCTGTAGTTATGGACAAGAATGGCTGCGTTATATTCAGCAATACGGCGCACAACCTAAACGCTGTAACTGTTGGCAGATTGTTTGACCGCTTCTATACAGTAGAAGCCAGCCGCAATTCAACAGGTTTGGGATTGTCTATCGCAAAAATCCTAACCGAGCGTATGGGCGGTAGCATATCCGCACAATATCAAAATAAGAGATTGTATGTGACCATTGATTTTCGTAATTGGATAAAGTAATGGAAACTTTCAGTTTACAGAAGAAATTCGAAAGAAGTATAAGGATAAGTCAGTAGCAAATATTTTTTCAAAAGGAGAGCAGAACCCGATACGATATATTTTGAAATAATAGAAAACTGATTAAACATATAATAAGTGTTTAATCAGTTTTACTGTTTCGGAATGGGATATTTAAAGAGTTCGACAATTTATTCTTTGTGTGATAGAATTGAAAACGAGCAGAAAGAATTTGCAAGACTGGACGATATGCTAACCGAACTGGAAATTGCTTTTTAAGTCCTTATTTTTTTATCCAAATAGTCAAGTGGAATAGAGTAAAATACTCAAGTAATATAGCTCTAATAAAAATTCTGGTTACAAGGTAGAATAAAGGTACTACTATCAGAGAAGAGGTGTATATTACTTGTGTCCAGAAGAGTACATTGCGTTGCGTATTAAAGAACTGTGCGAAATACATGGATTGACTAAATATAAATTAGCACAGAAGACAGGAATATCGCAGACTGCATTGGCAAACATGATGTCAAAAAAGAGTATTCCAACCATCCCAACTTTACAGAAGATATGTGACGCATTCGGAATATCTCTGGCGCAGTTCTTTGTAAAGGGTGAAGGTCGAGAGAACTTGACTGATTTGCAGAAAGAAATATTAGATACTTGGGATGAATTAGATTCAAGAGAACGTGAAATTATGATTTCATTTGTTCGTAGTCTTAAGAGAAAGTAGAACAGTTCGAAAGTGTAAAAGCTTCGGACTGTTCTTTTTTTATGAAAAGGGGTATGTTATGAGAAAGAAGATCATTTTTTTGTTGTTGGCAGTAGCGATGATACTGCCGGGTTGCACTAAATTAGAAGGCGCAACGGTAGAAGAGAAGGACTATAGCATGCATTATACTTCTAATATTTCTGAAGAGGAATGCTGTATCTGTGGAACTAATAATCGAAGCATGATGGATTATTATAGAAAGTCTGGTATGATCGGTCTAGTGTGTTTGAATACAATGAATATCAGTAGTTTAGATAACAGGCCATACTTAGATGGCGGAACAGAAGTAATTGACAGCGGAAACTTTAGCATTTCGACCACAGCGCATGGCGAAGGAGAATGTCGTTTTCAGATTTCTGGTATGCCGGGGAGAGGCATTTTTGAAGCGGAAGTCTACTATGGTGATAACAGTATGCCGGACTTTGGTATGATTACAGAGTTTCTCTGCCGGAAATGCTTGGATAAGGTTGCAGAAATGTATGAAGATGAAATGAACTGGAGTGAAGGAGAGGGAAGGTTTCCGGAAGTATGTCTGGTTGATTTTGCTACAAATGAATTATACACATTGGGAGAACACCATACAGGATATTGGATTCGTGACTTTTGGGTGCATTTGGATCACGGTGAAGATAAATCAGATATTATGGTGATATATGCTCCAGAAGATAAGATGGAAGGTTATAATTATGTTAGTGAAGACCTCGAAGAGATGCAAAACTGATGATACTCGGTGGTTGTTAAGAGAAATTGGAGTAGAGGATATATCCGAAGTAGAAGGAATGAGTGTATCAGAATTTATGGATAAATATTCTCATATGCACTTCAGTAATATCTGCTTAGACAGGCTGTTAGAAATAGGGGCAGTTCATGTCCCGGAGGGAGAGTTACTGGTAAATGAACTGCCAATAACGACTCGATTGAAAAACATTCTGCTGCGAAATGATGTGTATGTTCTTTCTGATATTTCAAAGTATTGCAGAGAGGAGATTGTAAGGTTTCGCAATCTTGGTGATGCAACGATGCAAGAACTGGAAAACCTGTGTACAAAAGAAGGTATCCGGGTAATGTCAATAGATGAAATAGCAAATAGAATGGAAGGGGTACGTTTTACATATCATCAGCTGACAAAAATGTTTAATATGCATATTTGGTATCCGGAAGATTTTTTGAATTTGACGGATGCACAAATGGAGGAGCTTACTCGTTTAGATAATGGGATGATACCTAAAATAAAAAAGCTTCAAAAGCGATACAAAAAATAAAATTTTAGTTGCTATTTTTGCATTGCACTGTATGCTATAATACTCTTAGTATTGTGTGCAAGGAGGAGTCACAATGACTGATGCAGAACAAAGAGAAGCTGCACGTAGGTTTATAAATGCGTGGTATGGTAAGGGTTATGAGAAAGGAGACACCCAGAGGTTCTGGATGTCTTTATTAGGTGATGTTCTTGGAGTTCAGAACGTTGCGGAGAAAATAGAATTTGAAAAAGAAGTTATTATTGATAGACAGACTAAGTTTATTGATGGGTACATTGCGGCAACAAAGGTGCTGATTGAACAGAAAAGCCTTGGAAAGGATTTGACTAAAGCAATTCCACAGTCTGGTGGAAAAATGTTGACACCATATGAGCAGGCAAAGAATTATGCGAATAATATGGCTTTTGATGAAGCACCTCGTTGGATTATTACCTGCAATTTCAGTGAGTTTTATATTTACGATATGAATAAGCCGGGAGCAGATCCGGAAATTGTAAAATTGGAAAACTTGCAGGCAGAGATATATCGTTTGAAATTTGTTGTAGATGAAAATAGTAAGAACATTTCTAAGGAGATGGAAATATCTATACAGGCTGGTGACATTGTTGGTGTCTTATATGATGAGTTGCTAAAACAGTATAGAGATCCTTCAAATGATGAAAGCCTTAGAAGTCTTAATGCATTGTGTGTACGCCTGGTATTCTGTCTTTATGCAGAGGATGCAGGTATCTTTGGAAGACGAGGAATGTTTCATGACTATATGAAGCGTTTTGAAGTACGAGATTTGCGAAGAGCATTGATCGAGTTGTTCCGGGTTTTGGATACAAAGCCAGAAGACAGAGATCCATATATGGATGAAGAATTGGCGTCATTCCCTTATGTGAATGGTGGACTTTTTTCTGATGAGAATATTGAAATTCCTCAGCTAACAGAAAATATTCGTGAACTCGTTCTGCAGAAAGCAAGTGAAGATTTTGATTGGAGTCAGATCAGTCCTACTATTTTTGGGGCAGTGTTTGAAAGTACATTGAACCCGGAAACAAGACGTGCCGGAGGAATGCACTACACCTCAATTGAAAACATACATAAAGTAATTGACCCATTGTTCTTAGATGAATTAAAAGATGAACTGGATGCTATAAAGAAAATAGCAGTTGCCAAAACCAGAGGAGCTAAATTGACAGCTTTCCAAGATAAATTGGCAAACTTACACTGGTTAGATCCTGCTTGTGGTTCTGGAAACTTTTTGACAGAAAGTTATATTTCTGTTCGTAGACTGGAAAATGAAGTACTGAAAGCAAAGATAGAAGTGGAAAAAGGTCAGATTGCCGGGCAGATTATGTTTGGAGATTTGGAAGCAATTAATCCAATAAAAGTTTCTATCGGTCAGTTCTACGGTATTGAAATTAATGATTTTGCAGTTACTGTTGCAAAAACAGCATTATGGATTGCTGAGTCTCAGATGATGAAGGAAACGGAAGATGTTGTTCATATGAATTTAAACTTTCTCCCTTTAAAATCATATGCGAATATCATAGAAGCCAATGCTTTAAGAATAGATTGGAATGATGTAATAGATAGTGATAAGTTAGATTACATCATGGGGAATCCACCATTTGTGGGAGCAAGGTGGATGGGAAAATCTCAGAAGGATGATATGCAAGCAGTTTTTCAAGGTTTAAAGAATGTGGGGAATTTAGATTATGTCTCAGCGTGGTATTGGAAAGCAGCGGAGTATATCAAAGACACTGAAATATGCGTAGCGTACGTTTCAACAAACTCCATTACACAAGGTGAACAGCCAGCTATTTTCTGGAAACCGTTGATGGAGAATGGAATTAAAATCAATTTTGCGTATCGAACATTTATCTGGGATTCTGAAGCAAACATTAAAGCACACGTGCATTGTGTTATTGTAGGATTTAGTATAAATGGATGGAAGAAACCAAAAAAATTGTTTGTAGATGAACAAATGCAGGTCGTAAATAATATTAATGCTTATTTAGTTGATGCCGAGGATATATTTGTAGAGTCTAGGAAAAAATCATTATGCGATGTTCCAGAAATAGGAATAGGAAATAAACCAATTGACGGAGGTTTTTATCTTTTTGAAAAAGAAGAAATGGAAGCATTTATAGAAAAAGAGCCAAAGTCAGAGAAATATTTTCGTCCATGGTACGGTTCGAGAGAATTTATTAATCAGAAACCGCGATATTGTTTATGGTTAGGAGACTGTCCTCCAAGCGAATTGCGAAAAATGCCAGAGTGCTTAAAACGTATTGAAGCGGTGAGAGATTACAGATTATCTAGCCCAAGTCCTGGTACAAGGAAAATTGCAGATACGCCGACCAGATTTCATGTAGAGAATATGCCTAAAGGTGAATTTATTGTTATACCAGAGGTGTCCTCAGAAAGAAGAAGGTACATACCAATTGGATATATGGATGATACGGTGATGTGTAGCAATAAAGTACGTCTTATGCCAAATGCAACATTGTTTCATTTTGGTGTGCTGGAGTCAAATGTGCACATGGCATGGATGCGAGCGGTTTGTTGTAGATTGAAAAGTGATTACAGTTATTCTGTCAATGTTGTTTATAACAATTTCCCATGGCCAGATGTTTCAGAAGAGCAAAAAGAAAAAATAGAAAAAACTGCACAGGCAATTCTTGATGCACGTTCTTTGTATCCAGATAGTTCGCTTGCTGATTTGTATGACCCATTAACAATGCCACCGGAACTGAGGAAAGCACATATCGCAAACGACAAGGCTGTTATGCAGGCATATGGATTTAATGTTAGAGAGACATCAGAAGCGAGTTGCGTCGCAACTTTGATGGAATTGTATCAGAAGATGATAAATGAATAAAAGTGATTTGAAGGGCAGTCATAAAAAACTGCCCTTCATGTATTATAGATCTTTTTTGGAATGTTGATTATAAAGTTGTTGTATTTTGAAATGAATATAATCGGAAATATCATCACAGAAAAGTTTATACTCATCATCTGAGATGTCAACATATCGTTTTTCTTTCAGTTTTATAATATATCGTTTTTCTGATTCAACTGCGTCTTTTATAAAAGAAAGTATTTCTTCGGTAAGTCTATCATTTGCGAATAGCTCTGGCATGGTATCACCCGTGTAAAAGTAGTCATGAGCCAATGCGGTTTGGTTTATGGTAGAAGCCATATTGTCAGCTTGAGCCATTACTTTATTAAAATCAGCATCGGTCATGTATTCATCTTCACCTAAAAGATAGGTCTCTCTTACATTCAAAGCAATTGCAAGATTGTGTGCAGCTTCATCGCTGACACGGCGTTCACCAGAGATAAGACGTGCAAGGTATTCTGGCGTATAACCTGCAGCTTGTGCTATTTCTGCTCTTTTCATTGAAAAGCCGGGACGATATATACTATAGATTAATCGGCTTCTTCTTTCTATGTCTTTTTCATTTGGTGGTGAGATGAAAGACATGAAACAATCGTTTGTGAAATGTGAAAATGGAATGGTGTATTATTGGCATACTGATATTGATTCAACGAAGAAGACACTTTTTTTGTTGCATGGCTTGACTGCCAATCATACAATGTTTGGAAAACAAGTGGATTATTTTAAAGAAAAATATAATGTGATTGTATGGGATGCACCTGCACATGGGAAATCAAGACCATATAGTGATTTCACGTATGAAAATGCTGTAACTGTGATGTTGAAAATTTTAAATGAGCTTCAAATCAAGAAGGTCGTATTAATTGGGCAATCAATGGGTGGTTATATGGCACAATCTTTCATAGCAAGACATCCTGGAATGATACAAGGATTTGTTTCGATTGATTCAACGCCTTTTGGAGACTATTATTCTAAATCAGATATTTGGTGGTTAAAACAAATTGAATGGATGTGTAAACCATTCTCGGAAAAATTACTTAAGGTTTCTATGGCTAAACAAAATGCTGTTACAAAAGCTGGACGAGAGAATATGCTTGAAATGGTTAGTGGCTATGAAAAAATAGAACTATGCCGCTTGATGGGGATTGGTTATGCAGGATTTTTGGATGATAATAAAGAATTACAAATATCTTGCCCCTCATTAATTTTAGTAGGAGAAAGGGATAACACAGGAAAAGTAAAACAGTACAATAAAGCATGGTCAAAAAGAACTGGAATAAAAATTATTTGGATTCCAAATGCAGCACATAATTCTAATGTTGATAATCCTGAGTTTGTAAATAGTTGTATAGAAGAGTTCTTGGCGGATTTATAGTGTCTGGCAGAGTGCGCGAAACTTTCAGCTTTGTAAAGAGTTGAAAGCAACAGAAGATTTGAATTTGTAGAACTAACAAAATATTTAAAAAAGCTATTGACTCCTACGTTGCGTAATAGTTTAGAGTATACTTATCGAGAGGAGGGAAAAGCCAATGATGACAGTAAATGAAGTAAGCAAATTGACCGGAGTGAGTATACGCACTCTGCAATATTATGATACCATAGGACTCCTGCCACCGACTGAATATACAGAGGCAGGATATCGACTGTATGACGATACAGCAATGGAAAGGCTGCAACAAATTCTACTGTTTAAAGAACTTGAATTCCCACTAAAGGAAATTAAGACGATAATTGATGCACCCAATTTTGATAGAAGCAAAGCGTTGGAGCAACAAATTGAGTTGCTTACTATGAAAAAAGAGCATCTTGAAGTTCTTATTAATTTCGCTCGTAAAATAAAAACGACAGGAGTGAATAAAATGGATTTTAAAGTATTTGATACAACAAGAATGGATGAGTATGCCAGAAAGGCAAAAGAGCAATGGGGACAGACTTCAGAATATAAGGAATATGAAGAAAATGCAAACAATCAGTCTCCAGACGCACAAAAAATGGCTTGGAAAAACCTCATGCTTATATTTGTAGAGTTTGGAAAAATGAAAGATAAGGAACCGGAGCATGCGGAAGTACAGTTTGAAGTTAAGAAACTGCAAGACTATATTTCGGAGCATTTTTATAAATGCTCTAATGAGGTTTTAAAGGGGCTTGGTGCAATGTATGCTTCTGGTGGAGAATTTACTGAAAATATCGATAAAGCTGCTGGAAGAGGAACTGCTGTATTTGTGGCAAAAGCAATAGAGATTTATTGTAGTTAATATAGGTAATTAAGATTAGCAGACCCCTGTTAGGGTGAACAGAAAATTCCAGTTTTCGCATTTCTTTAACAATTAAATATCGTGATAAAAGTGATACCCGATTGAGAAAATAATGACTCAGTCGGGTATTTTTGTGGGGGATATAGGGGGATAGTTCATCAAGAAATCAGACTACGTGGATAAAATAGGGGATAATAATTTGACGAAAATACTATATATAGTGCACAGGTGGATAAACACTATACTAGATTTTGCGATTTAGTAGCTGTTTCATCGTTAGTCGGGAGTTTTGTTTTTGGATGAGCTCGCTGAGTTTAAGGGCGGCCTGCTGGACCTGCTCAGGGCTCCACTTGAGGAGCACTGCATCAGGCTTTCAAGAGCCGGCAGAAACGTGACTTATCCGGCTAATTTCCTGCTTTTTGGTGCGATGAACCCATGCAGCTGCGGCTATTATCCCGATATGCAAAGGTGCCGCTGCTCAGAGCCGACTCTGCGCAGATATTTTGATAAGGTCTCACAGCCTATAATAGACAGAATTGACATATGTGTGGAGGCGTCACCGCTTAGCTTTGAGGATATAAACAGTACTACATCCAATGAATCATCTGCGGACATAAGAAAGCGTGTTATGCACTGCCACGAGCTTCAAAAAGAAAGGTTTAAAGGTGAGAGCTTTTCTTATAATTCAAAAATATCAACTGACAAGCTGGAAAAATACTGTTTCCTCGGCAGTCGAGAGAAAAGCTACATGGAAAATATGTTTGACAAGCTTGGACTGACGGCACGCACATACCACAAGATACTTAAGGTTGCGCGTACAATAGCTGATCTGGACGGCTGTGAAAACATAAAGACAAAGCATCTCAACGAAGCTATATGCTACAGAAGCATCAATGAGAAGTTCTGGGGAGGTGCTGTATCATGAAGTTCAAATACTGGCTTACAAGCCTTACAGATATAAGCAATGCGAAGAAAAAGCTTCTGTATGATTGCAGTATAACAGCAGAAAAGCTGTTTTTTATGCCAAAGAATGAGCTTTTTGATATTTTGTTTTTCACAGATGATGACAGAAAAATAATCCTTGAATCAAGAGCTTCCTATGACGTAGAGAAGGAGTGGATATTATTTCAGCAGAAGGATATCGGCTTTGTAACAATGGAGCTGTCTCTTATACACATCTCCGAGCCCACGAGACCCTAAGACATCTC
>ENA-UAOM01000284-UAOM01000284.1-human-gut-metagenome-genome-assembly--contig:-NODE-284-length-17734-cov-14.163301_pt1 | contig 17734 bp, 10 predicted proteins | sample MGYA00243468_ERZ654555 | MGnify/ENA primary metagenome ERZ654555 (study PRJEB26926, sample SAMN06164434) | human gut metagenome | biome: ENVO:00009003; feature: ENVO:2100002; material: ENVO:00002003... | reverse complement strand
CCGCGTCGTCCCTGCCCTTGCGCTCTATCGTCAGCACGTTCGCGTTAAGGTCGTACGTGAACGCCTCCGAATGGTCCGCCGGAAGCAGCAGCGCACCAGCCTTTGCCGGCTCAAGCGGAGGGAACACCGGCTTCACAGGCAACTCGCTCGTGCCCTGCTTCACAGTCGATTCCACAAGCCGCCCCATCGCGTCATACCGGTACGCGCTGTTCACCACATCATACCCCATTCCGTTCCTCACCCTCGTCTTCCTGCCGCTTATACGCCCGGCGTAGCTCGGAGCATCCCCCGTGGCGTAGCTGTACATCATCTCCAGCAGCGAGTCCTTCCGCTCCATCAGCGCCCCGCGCGCGTCATAGCTGTAGGTCGTCCTCAGACCGCCCTGCGTCACCGTCCCGGCAAGCCGCCCCGCTCCGTCATACTCGTTCCGCTCCAGCAACACCCCGCCCCCGAGATTCGTCACACACTTCTGCTCCCTCACGCGCCCGAAAGCGTCATAGCCCGTGCCCACATTCAGCGTATGGTACCGCCCCGCACCCGACACCATACTGTTGCTCTGCAACGGCAGGCCGCCTACGGTATATGACCCCGACCACAGCACCTTGTCCCCCTCGGGACGCGTCTCCACACTCTGTATCTCCTGCCCCATGGCGTTGTAGTGATGCGTCACCCACACCGCCGCCCCGGGCATCCCGTACTCCATCTCCATCGTGCGCTCAGCCGTCACAAGACCCAACGGAGACGCAATCCCCACACTCGTCCTGTGCTCCGGCATATACCGGTCATAATACTTCACATCCGTCACCTGCGCAGCCACGGGCAGAGACACCGATGACCAGTCATAATCGCCCGCACTGCCGCCCTCACCGGCAGAACGGCTCAGCGTCTGCGCCTCATATTCCGCACTCCAGTCAGCCTCCGATGTGAAATCATCGCACAATCCCGAGGCCGCCAATCGGCTGTACTCGTCATACAGGTAAAACCGTTTCCTTCCCATCGAGCCCACGCTTCCGTCCCTGCTGTACGCCACGCGCCCATCCGTGTCATACGCCGTCAGCTCCGCCACGCATCCCGGCACACGCTTCGACACCCTCCGCAGCTTCCTGTCATACCGGTAAACGAACGCGAACCCGTCAATCATCAGATGGGCCGTGTTCCACTCTTCCCCGTCCGACAGATATTTTGACCCCTCCGGCTGCAGCACCAGCAGGGGATTGCCCCACGCGTCGCTCACCGTATAGGTGTCCGCCATCACTCCGCCCTCGCCCACTGCACGCCGCAGCACCTCGCGCCCCAGCGCGTCATGAAGAGTTATCACCGTCACGCCGTCCGCGTCCTCTTCCCTTGTCCCCTCAAGCTCCCCGGCACCATAATACCCGGAGCAGCGCAATGTCCCCCCGTCCCACGACAGCCTCCGCACCTTCAGCTCCGCCACCGACGGGTCCGAGCACACTCTCGTCATCTTTGACGCGTGGCCGCTGAATGGTGTCCCCGCAAGAGTCACCTTCTCCGCCTGCTCTTCGGCCGACCCCGGATACTCATACTCGGTGAACGCACGCGCATCGCCCAAGGCTTCCTCGGCAGCTTGCCCGAGCACGCTCTCGCTCCGCAACGCATCGCCCACGCTCCCCACTGGCATTTCGGCCCATTGGCGCGTCACCCGCCCCAATGCGTCGCGCACCGTGGCCGCCAGCACAGGGCCGCCGGTGCCGTAATCCTCTTTCACCCTCCCTATCAGGGCCCCGAACCCGTCATGGCACTCCCTTGCGACTGCCGCCCCTCCGGCAGCGTGCGAGGTCACCGTGACCATATTGGGCGACACCGCGCCCTCATGCCATGCATAATCATACTCCTCCAGCATCTCCCCGCCACTCTTGTGCCACGCAAGGCGCGACCCCTCATAGCCGAACTCATCTTTCTTGCCGTATGGCGATGTTATTGAGGTGCAGCCCACAAGCGGCTGGTGCGTGAACTGCGTCGTCAGCTGATTCCCCTCAGGCCCCGTGCTTATCGCCGCGATGTAATCTCCCGTGTAGCTGTACCTCTCGTCGGCCTTACCCGGACTGAACCGGTTCAGTGGCTGGCCCAATGGCGTATAGGCCGTGAACCTCTGCTCGGCCATCACCGGCGCGCCCTTGATTCCCAGGGTCACCCGCGTGGGGCGTGTCAGCCCATGGTACCTCCCGTACTCATATCGCTTCAGCAGCGAGTCCCGCCCGTCAACTATCCACATCTCCGCCACCGGCAGTGACGAAGGCTTTCCCGTCTGTCCGGCACGTTGTCCCGCGTATGCGGTGTGGTGCTCCGCACGGTGACCTCCTCCGCAGGTCACTATGGCCGTGAGGTACTCGTGCACGCTGCTGTCGGATATCGTGTCTCCGAACACCCTGCTCCTGCCGCCCACAGGTATCACCGGTATTGACGAGCTGTTGCTCCTTTGCACGCTCTGCACGCGCGGCTTTGCCCATGCAACATCGTCTCCCGTTGTCTTTAGAATGCGCGATGTATATCCGTAGGATGTGCCGCTTTGGGCCACACGTTCCGTATTGCCGGTCCGGTAATGGCGTTTCTCCGACACGGAGTCCAGACGCCAGCGGCCAGAAAGCATGGCGGTCTGCACGTACACAAAATCCTGCAGCGATTTATACGTGTGCGAATGTACGCCTAAGGTGTTCCTGTAATCCTTTGTCAGCAGCTCATGATACAGCCCGGTATAATACGCCGCCGAATCCCTGAGACTGTAGAAATACTCCTTCTCTCTCAGCGGACGGTATGTCCCGTTCTCGCACACCGTCTCCAGTTTTTTCCGCAGGCGCGGCTTGGCGTAATTGCACTCCGCGAAATAATAGTTGGCAAAACCCGCCGACAGCAATTTCTCTGTAGCCGGCCTGCTGCCGTCGGGCATTCTTATATCCTTTTTCAGGTAATATTCGTTGGAGGTGTATGCACTGCCGTTTCCCCCGGTTCTTTGCAGCTCGCAGCGTGAGGTGTCGAACTCATATTCCGTGCGCACCGCATCTGTCAGGCCCGTGCCACTCACATCCTCCGTCACTTTGCCGTAATATATTTTTGCTGATGCCAGCGGTGCGCCCGCAAGACGCGACGCGTTCAGCGTGGATGCCATCACATTGTGGCCCGTTACCGGAAACACGCCCCCCGCAGGTATCGTGGCCGAGTGCAGCCCGCTGAGCGACACGAAGGCCGTTATGCCAACTTTCAAGAAGTCAATGTTGCACATCGGCTCCGAATAGCTGAATTCTCTCGTCCTCGTGCGCCCCGTGAATGCGTCTCTCATCCTGATGCTTTTCAGTCTGATGCCAATCTGCAGTGTATCGCCGGTGTTTGGCCTGACCATCGTGTTCGGCTCATAGACGAAATCTGTGCGCACCCCTGCCTGTGTCGTATGGTAACTCATCGCCCCGTGTGCCGCGGACATTCCACCGGGGCGCCTGTTCTGATTGAATTCCCCTGTCGCCGGGTCTATCACTGCCTGACTCCCGGACATGGTCTTGCCGTTGGCGTATCCGAAAAAATCGCCCGGCTGTTTGCCCGGATGCGCCTCATACCCGAACTCATGCCCGTCAAGAAGCACTCCGGCGCTTTTCACCTCTATTTTTGTCAGCACCCTGCGCCCGTCTCGCAATTTTCCCGCCGTAAAGGCACACTCTCGCACCACAGTGCCCTCAGGACTGACAACCTTGAATCCCGAAATATACTGCGGCTCCTCCTCGCTGCCGTATCTTGGCTGATGCATGAATTCCACTGTGGCCGTGCGGCTGCTGATCTTGCTCAGGAGCTTCCCGTCTATGGTTCTTACCACTGAGGTCGCCGAAATCCCGTCGCTTGAGGATGTGTAGCTGTATTTGTAGTTGCTGTAGGCAATGCCGTTCCCTTCCGACCTGTGTCCGCGCGACACGCTCCACATCGGCAGGGTCGCATAATGGTATGTGATCGTGTCTGCCCCCTCCGGAGTGATTATCCGTTTAAGGTGCCAGCGCGTCACTGCGCTCGCATATCCCGGACCCTTGAATCCATGCTTTATGTCAATGGAGTTATGCTGGTATCCCGTGTGCTCCCGCTCGGTGAACTCGCATGCCGTGCCGTCAGGCAGATCTATCCTGAAATCCCTCACCTTGTCGGCCCCCGCTTCTCCGATACGTGTTATCGTCACGTTGTCGGCGGGAAGCATTATTATCGTGTTGCCCTTGATAATGAAACTTCCGCTGTGACCGGGAAATTTGTAGTGGTACCTGTCATACATCGCCTCCACTCTCTTCTCCTCCACATCGGCAAGATACCTCGCGCCACCGCCAAGCTTCTTGTCTGTTGACAGGTTTTCGCTTTCAAGTGCGTCTATCTCGGCATTCGACAGAGAGCGAAATGTAGTCTCCTCGTCCGGCTGCCCCGCTATGTCGCGATAAACCATCCCGGCGCAGCTCAAATCCCAGCCCAGGCCCACTATGCCTGACTTCTCGTCAAGGGTGTGCCCCCCGAGCGCATACCCCAGCGACACCGACATCCCGTAATCCCCCACCGTCCATGAGTACAGGCCCACCCCAATGCTCCCGCTTCCGGTGCTAAGGTCCACCTGCGGTGCCTCGTAAACCGGAAAGGCCCACGGCTTCGGGTCGGGGGCCACCACACGCTCATCAATCGTCAGTGCCGGACGCACGTATGACGCGTCGGACGACTCTTGCCCGGAAACCACGAGCGGCATCACCGCCAGCACACCAACCAATATTCTCTTTAGCGTGGGGCTCATGGCTCAAGAATTATTTTTCTGACAACATCACCCGCTTTTATCACATACTCGCCGTAAGGCCAGCCGCCTGTGGACAGCGTCACCGTGCCGTTCACCTCACACTCGTGCATCACACGGCCGGATATGTCCGTCACCGTCACCTGCACTGCGCTCTCCGCGCCGCACTCCACGGTTATCATTCCCGGTGCTGTCTCTATCCTCGGTGTGCCTGCCGGATTCATCGCGGCCTCTCCCTCTGCCTCCCCTTGTCGGGTAATTGGGGCAACGGTTCCACGAGTGCTGTTAAGGGACATAGTGCCTCCGGCATGCCTCTTGCCCGGCATCTCCGCACCCCACGCATCAGCATTCGCACGGGCCGGGAACACCGCCGTCCACTCCTCGGTGAACACCTCGCCCGTGCGCACATTGTGCGTCTCAGTCACCTCCGTACACGCCAGCAGAGGCCATTGTGGCCCGTAACCCCAGTTCCATATATCTTTCTTCACCACGGCACACAACGAGTCTCCGCTCTGGGCATACGCCACATCCGCCGGCCACACGCTCATCTCCTCATGGCGGTAAGTCATCTGCGCGTTGTCTATCGTGTCACCCTCGGCAAGTATCAGCGTGCAGTCCCCTTTCGGAGCAAACCTCCACATGCCGTTTTCCACATAATGTTCCGATTTGAATCGGCGCACCTGGCGCCGTATCTCACCTTCACTTGCATCCGGTCCCCATGTCCATGTCGGCAGAGTGTCCCGGCTCACCCACACGCGGCTCTCGCGGCACACGAGCCATGCCGTGTCGCCATTCAGCACATAGTCCTCACGCACGGCAATCCCCTGACCGCGGCGCGACACGCTCATTGCCGAGTCGCCATTCAGACGGTAATCCCACACCGCCTCGCCAATAGCGCCGCACCGTGAGAAATCAAACACCATTTGGCCCTCCTCTGGTACAACGGCACCGCACACAAACCCGCGCACCTCCTGTCCGCCGGCAGTCACAGCCGCCAGCAGCCCCAGCACAAATATGGTCAGTCGCACAAAATTCATGGCACAGATCAGTTTCCGCCCGCAATATACACACAATTCCCCACATCCACAACTCCAAGCCTCCATTTTCCATTCCTCATCCCCGCCGAGCAGGCGCAGGATGCTATCCCATCCATCGCGAAGCAGTTCCGCTCCCCCGCAGCAAGCGCAGGATGCGCGATCTCCGCACTTCCTCCTGCGCAACCGACAGAAGTGCAGCCGAGACGCAGAGTGCACAGACTCTTTTCTACTTCTCACAAAGTGAGCCGCGGAGCATGCGATTTTCCTCCATCGCGAAGCTGTTCCGCCCATCACAAAGTGAGCGCAGGATGCGCGATTTTCAGACACACCAGCAAAGTCGGCAGATGTGCAGCCAAGCCGCGGAGCGCACGATTTTTCTACAACCGCTTGCGGAGCGCCAACGGCGCGGAGTTGGCGGCCACAGACATCCATAAAAACCCCGTGACAAGCCGCGGAGCGTGCGCAGTCACGGCACGGCGATAGCCAAGGCCTACATTTGGCCGTTTCAAACGATTCTCCTATCTTTGCCTATTATCTATACCGCCATGAGCAAAGTACTCGCCTTATACCATATTGTATTCGCCACCCAAGGCAGATATCCGGCCTTACACGATGCAAACCGACTTGATCTTCATCGCGTCATAAGCAATATTGTAGCAGATAAAAACTGTAGAATGGTGAGCATCAACAGCGTCACAGACCATCTCCACATGCTCATCAATCTTTCGCCAAGCATATCGCTGAAAGATTTCATCTCGGCGGTCAAATCCAAATCAAGTACGTGGTTGAAGCAAGATTCCCGGACTACAATGTTCACAAGTTGGTGTAAGGGTTATTACGCATGTACAGTTTCGCCGAGCATGATGCAAAAGACGATAAAATATATAGAATCTCAGACAGAGCACCACAGGCTTGTATATTTTGACACCGAAATCATGACCATGTGCCAGCATCTTGGACTGACCTTTCATCCTGACGACATGCGATAACCCACCATTCGCTAAGCAAGCGCAGGATGCGCGATTTCAGACACACCAGCGAAGTCGGCAGATGTGCAGCCGAGCCGCGGAGCGCGCGATTTTTTTTACAACCGATTGCGGAGCGTCTGTGGCGCGGAGTTGTCGGACGCAGCCCCAAAAAGAACCCCGTGACAAGCCGCAGAGCGCGCGCAGTCACGGTCCGGCGACAGCCAAGGCCTACACACACAGCCCAATCATCCATTTTTCAATTCTCCCGCTATTTCTCCCTGATTATCAGCATGTAATGCAGCATACACCAGCGATGCCTTTGCCGGACCGACCACAGCCGCCACATCATCCAAATCAGCCTCTCTTAACCTCTTAACACTCTTGAAATGAGTCAGTAACGCAGTTTTAGTCTTCTCGCCCACACCCTTTATGTCATCCAGAACCGACACCGTTTGGGTCGCACTCCTGCGGTTACGGTGATGCGTGATACCGAATCGGTGAGCCTCATCACGCAAATGCTGCACCACCCTCAAACTCTCACTGTTCTTGTCAATGTACAACGGAATGCTGTCACCCGGAAAATAAATCTCCTCCAGACGCTTCGCAATACCCACCACGGCAATCCGGCCGCGCAAACCCATCTCGTCCAGAGCCTCCACAGCCGCACTCAGTTGCCCCTTGCCGCCGTCCACAACAATCAGCTGAGGCAACCCCTGACCCTCATTCACAAGGCGGGTATAGCGGCGCGTCAGCACTTCTTTCATCGAGGCAAAATCATCCGGTCCCACCACCGTCTTGATATTGAAATGCCGGTAATCCTTCTTTGACGGTTTCCCGTCCCGGAACACCACGCACGATGCCACAGGATTCGTACCCTGAATATTTGAGTTATCAAAACACTCTATATGATGCGGAAGCTCCGACAGTCTGAAATCACTCTTCATACGCTCAAGCAACCGCTCCGTGCGCTGCTCCGGATTCGTCCGCTCCATATGCTTAAGCATATCTATTTTGTGCTGCCGCGCATTCTTCTCCGACACCTCAAGTAGCTTCGCCTTGTCACCGCGCTGCGGCACGATAAAGGTTACACCCTCCGGCTCCACATCCGGCAGCTGCGCCACAATCACCTCCTCATACTTCACATCAAGCTCCTTTGCAATCTCATTCATAGCATACCCCAACAGCTGCTCGACACTCTCGTCAAGCCTGCGTTTGTATTCCAGAGTCACACTGCGCACCACCGCACCACGGCGCACATGCATATAGTTTATAAACACATCCTGGCCATCGTCATCCACACCAAACACATCCACATCCGCTATCGTCTGACTCACTATGACACTCTTGGCAGTATAGTGCTCCACGAGCTTATATTTCTCCTTCAGCTCCTGCGCCTCCTCAAACCGCAACTCCTCCGCAAGCTTCTGCATCTCCGCACGCAGATACTCCAGAATCTCGGCCATGTCTCCACGCAATATCTGTTTCACTCGCTCTATCTGCTTTCCGTACTCCTCCCTGCTCACCAATCCGGTGCAGCATCCGCCACATCGCTTCAAATGAAAATCCAGACAAAGCCTCCCCTTCTTCTTCTCAACATATTCAGGTGTGATAGCGTGACGGCACGAGCGCAGCTTGTACAAATCCCTTATCAAGTCCAGCACCACCCTCGCCGCACCCGCATCAGTGTACGGCCCATAGTATTTTGATCCGTCCTTGATTCTTTTCCTCGTCATAAACACGCGGGGAAAATCCTCCTTCGTCACCACAATCCACGGATACGACTTGTCATCCTTTAGCAGCACATTGTATCTCGGCTGATACTCCTTGATCATTGAGTTCTCCAGATTGAGCGCATCCTGTTCTGTAGGCACCACGATATACTTCATGTCGGCGATTGCACGCACAAGTAAATTTGTGCGCAGCGAATCATGGGTGCGGTTGAAATACGACGACACCCTCCGCTTCAAATTTTTTGCCTTACCCACATAAATCACCGTCCCCTCCGAATCAAAATACATATACACACCCGGAGTGGTGGGAAGCACCCTGATCTTCTCTTCCAGTTCAGCCGATTTCTTGTGCTTTGCCATAATACAAGCTTAATACACTCTAAACACCCTATGCAGGTATTTGTTGCAATCCATTTAAACAAAAACACCGGACAGCCCACCCGACAGGTGAAACCATCCGGCATTTCTATACATTTACATTCAATACGTGATGAGCGATGTAACCTCAGCCTCCGCAGGAAGTGCCGAGCGGCCATTGAGCATCCCAAGCTCAATAATAAAGTTTACATAAATCTTTTTGGGATGCATGCTTTTCACCAATTCATACACCGCAGCCATCGTGCCGCCCGTAGCCAGCACATCATCGTGTATCACCACAATGTCATCCGGACCGATAGCATCACGGTGTATCTCGATTGTGTCGGTACCGTACTCTTTCTCATAGGTGGCCGACACAGTGTCAGCAGGCAGCTTGCCCGGCTTGCGCGCCGGCACAAAACCGGCACCCAGCTCAAATGCGAGTATTGACCCGCCAATGAAACCACGGCTCTCAATGCCCACCACCTTGGTCACTCCCTTGTCACGATAAAGCTGAGACAAATCCCAGCCGATGATGTGAAGTGCACGAGGATCCTTGAACACTGTCGTGAGATCCTTGAACACGATACCCTTCTTGGGAAAATCCATCACATCGCGGATTTTTGATTTGATATATTCCATAATTTATGATTTAGTCCTTTTTAATAAATTTTTGTCCTAAAATTGTTCCACGTGGAACAATTTGTTTCTAACTACCTGCCCATCAGCAACAAAAGTATGTTTATGTCGCTCGGCGATATTCCCGGAATGCGTGATGCCTGCGCCACGGTCTCGGGGTTGATGCGGACAAGTTTCTGTCTCGCCTCCGTACTCAAGGAATGGACCTGAGAGTAGTCAATGCGCCCGGCGAGCTTTACATCCTCAAGGCGGCGAATCTTGTCCGCAATCACTTTCTCGCGGTCAATGTACCCTTGGTATTTCATAAGCACCTCGGCAGCCTCTACTATCTCCTCGCGGCGCTCAAGCTCAATATGCGTGTCAATGTATTCGCGGAGCGCAAGAAGTGCGTCGGCGAGCATCGCCACATTGAGCTGCGGACGCAAAACCAAATCCCGGAGCTTCACGGTCTGTTTCAGCGGCGACGACCCTACCCTAACCAAAAGCTCATCCGCTTCGGCAGCGCTCACAGATTTTCTGGAGCACCACTCGATGAACTCGTCACGCTGACGCTTTTTGGACAGCATAAGCTCATATCGTTCATCGGTAACGAGCCCCACCTCATGGCCGCGGGGCGTAAGCCTCATGTCGGCGTCATCCTGACGCAGCAGGATGCGGTATTCAGCCCTTGAAGTGAACATGCGGTACGGCTCGTCCACGCCTTTTGTCACAAGGTCGTCAATGAGCACACCAATGTAAGCCTCGTCCCTGCCCAACACGAACTCGCCTTCGCCGCGATGCGACAAATGAGCGTTGACACCTGCCACGAGGCCCTGACCGGCTGCCTCTTCATAACCGGTGGTGCCGTTGACCTGTCCGGCAAGGAAAAGACCAGGGAGCACCTTTGACTCAAGGGTGTGGCGCAGCTGCGTGGGGTCAAAAAAGTCATACTCTATGGCGTAACCGGGACGATAGATTTGAGCTTTCTCAAGCCCCGGAATCGTGGCAAGCGCATGCACCTGCACATCCAAAGGAAGTGATGACGAAAACCCGTTCAGATAAAATTCTTGGGTGTCCTCGCCCTCCGGCTCAAGAAACAGCTGATGCTCGGTTTTGTCGGCAAAGGTCACAATTTTTGTTTCAATGCTCGGACAGTAACGCGGACCTATGCTTTGAATCTGACCGTTGTAAAGGGGGCTGTCCGGGAGGCCGGCACGCAGTATTTCGTGGGTAGATTCGTTTGTGTAGGTGATGTAACAGTCGCGTTGATGAAGCCCGCGGTGCACATCAGGGAGGAAAGAAAATTTATGGAAATCGTTTTCTCCCGACTGAACGATTGTTTTGGCGAAATCAATGCTGCGGGCATCAATGCGCACAGGGGTGCCGGTTTTCATTCTGTCGGTGCGGATGCCTCGCTCTTTCAATTGCTCGGTGAGTCCGTAGGCAGAAGGCTCGGCAACACGGCCACCGGCTATTTTTACGGGGCCTATGTGCATCAGGCCGTCAAGGAATGTGCCGGCGGTTATGACCACAGATTTGGCAGTGAAGGTTACGCCCATATTGGTGACGACACCGGCTACGCGATCATTTTCAATGACCAGTCTGGTAACGGAATCCTGCCACATGCTGAGGTTGGGGGTGTTTTCCAAAACATGACGCCACATGAGAGAAAACTTCATGCGGTCGCTCTGAGCACGGGGACTCCACATGGCGGGGCCTTTGGATCGATTGAGCATACGGAACTGTATAGCCGTACGATCGGTGACGATGCCCATCTGTCCGCCAAGTGCGTCTATTTCCCTGACAATCTGTCCCTTGGCAATGCCGCCAACTGCGGGATTGCACGACATTTGTGCTATCTTGTTCATATCCATTGTGATAAGAAGGGTGTTGCTGCCCAATCGGGCTGCTGCACTGGCGGCCTCGCATCCGGCGTGACCTGCGCCTACCACAATTACATCGTAATCAAACCGCATAATGAGTTACAGTACAGAAGTTTGACTATTTAGCAAGGCTAATGCCTCGTTTTCGTTAGCTTCCATGATTTCGCGTTCGCCGGGGCCTTTGTCATTGATGCCGCACAAATGAAGGACTCCATGAATGATGACGCGCATTAGTTCCTCGTGATAGTCGCATCCGACAAGGAGAGCATTGGAAGCGACAGTGTCAAGCGAAATGAACATGTCACCGCTCACCATACGGGAACGGCTGTAATCAAATGTGATTATGTCGGTGAAATAGTCGTGACGCAAAAACTCGCGGTTGACCTCAAGTATTTTGTCATCATTACAGAATATGTACGTAAGCGGCCCAAGCACGCGGTCATGATTACGCGCCACCTGCTCTATCCATCGCTCAACAAGAGCCACATCAAAGGAGGGCATTTCAACATTTAATGCCTCCCAGCAAATCTTGTTCATAACATCATAAGAATTACCCACAAAAGTAAAAAAAATATCAGTTATCTACAAGATTGAGCGGCGATGTTGAAAAGTGCGATTTTTTGAGGCTTTTCAGGGAGAAGGTGATTTTAGTATTAAAGTGTTGACTGGTAGATTATTGCTAAAATTTTAAGGCTGCGAGAATTAAAAATTTAGAAAATGTCTGATAGCTGTACGGAATTATTTTAGTGAAAAAGCCCAAGTGCTACGCCAAGAAACGCTACAGTTAACTTGGTAGGAGCTGACTCGAGGAAACAGCCGGGATGGAACTTAGAGCGATAGTGAATGTAAAATTGAAAATTGAAAATTAACGGGCGGCAGTTGGGTGGTGTGTGAGCCTTGGCTGTCGCCGAGCCGTGACTGCGCGCGCTCCCCGGCTCGGCTGCGGGCGGTTTCGCTGGAGGATGGGGGAGATTGCGTGTAGTGCGCTTGCTTGGCAGCAGTTGGGTTTTCACAGGCGGGAGAGAATGGGAAAAATGGGAAGAAGTATGGTATTAAAACTCAAATATTAAGGAGCTGCTTCAATGTCGTGAAATAGCTGTCAGCAGTACGGCTACCAATACCACGTATAATGGCTTTGCGCAAATCAATGTTTTCAAGAGAAATATTCTCATTTGAAGCGAGATCAAAGCATAGATAATGTTCTTGTGGGTTTTGAACAATAAAGCCCATAGAGGCAAGTTTCTCTCCGGTAAAAATTCTCGGAGCAGTGCCGGATAATTTGAAAAGCAGGTAATTTTCTTTATTATGAAGGAAAAGGTACTTACAAGTTTCGGGGCGAACCTCAATGCGAAGCGACCCAGAGCGTGAGCCGATGCGAGTATAATACAACAATGTGCGTTTAATGGCTTTAAGGTGAGCGTCACCATTCAGATATCCGACAAGCACTTTTTCTTCTTCAAGTGATACAGGCATCTCAATACCAGACATATCAATCTGATGCTCTTTAAGAAAAGTATTTCGGTTAATTTCGCTGTCATTAAAGACACGTGCAATAGTTTCGGTGTGAATATTGCTATAGTTGACCGTTCCTTCGGCGGCAATACTTTCATCAAGCAGACGGTCAAAGAAGTTTTCAACTTCTAAATAGTCATGGAACGATTTCCTTTTTGAAGCATCACGCGCAATTACAGAGTCAATGTCTTCACCGAGATTATAATCCTTGTGAATTATGAAGTACGGCTTTATATCGTGCAACAGTCCTTCCATTTCGGATTTGGTTTCTGTCTTATTTTCAAAAGCGAAAATAAGGGAATCGCGATTGTCATAGGGACGGAAAACCTTACCATACAGTCTCTTGAAGTTTATGTCAATAGCCCTATGCAAACTTAGTGACTGTTTGGGTTCAAGAATAAAGAAATGGTATTGTTCATTTAGTAGTTTAATGATATGCTCCTTGAATTTAGCATTGGCGCGTCGTTTGAAATCTCTTTTTTCAAAATCGTTAGCACGAGCATATAACGCAATGATATAAAGGAAATTTATATCATAATGCGATAGCCAAAGCGTATCACGATCAAACAATCGGTTTTTAAAATGGAAATTTACGCGCTTTTGGCGGTAATCTTTTCTAAGAACAAGGTTCGGTTCCGTGTATAATAAATCTTTATTGACTTCAGCGCTAATAAAAAAGTTAGGAGTGATGTTGTAACCCTCCGTCAGCTCATCTCTGTATCGAATGTGATTTCGGTTCTGAAAGAACCAATTGATGTTAAACTGGATGACATTCTTGGCATAAGTATATTGCTTATATACTGAATTTTCGCCGAGCGAACCTCCAATCCGATAATATTTGCTGTCACCGATATAGTAAATTTCATTATCATTTGTCAGGGAGTCATAACTGAAAATGTGGTCTACAATCTTTCCATCGGGCTGATCTTTAAGGTCCTTAGGCAAAGAGTCTTTAGGATCCCCAATAAGTTCATCAATGATAGCCTCAAATACAATATTAAAATTCTTGGCAAGCATATAATCGCATTCCTGCGTTGATGATGCGATGCGCTCGCTCGCATCAAAGAATGCATAACACAGCCTCCAGAGCAAAACGGCTCTATCAGAGAAATATTTATGCTTTATCTGCAACAGCCTGACTTTTCCGTATCCGGAAATATAGTTCTGCATCTCTGCATATGTCAGCAATTCATAGTTGATGTTTATAGGGGTATTAAATCCATAAAGTCTGTTACAATGACTGAGTATTGAAAAAAAGATAACGAGAAGCTCCTCGTCAAAGTTAATTTGCTTCTTCTTGTTAATAGGATTAAGATATAAAGGAGCACCTTTTCGGGTGATTGCCTTACTATGCGTAAGCGTTTTATTCCAGTTTATCTTATTATAACCCGAATGTATATTCTTTATGGTGAACATAAAGAAATCTTGGTTCTCGTTATTAAATTTGACAAGTGATAGAATGATGTCAAGCAAAGTGGCATCGGTTTCTCTTGAACTGCCATCAATTAACGAAAAAAGTTTACGCAGGATAATACCACTATCATGATTCAGACGGTAGTATTCTTTTACAGCACGATATATCCAGACCGCGAAACCATAAATGAACCGGTAGTCGTTATCGTCAATCTTACCGCTACGCAATGCCTCGTCAAGATTGATTATGTCTTCGGGACGGACATTGGGTTTATTGAGAAGATACTTCTTTTCATTGAGAACAACTTTAGGCAAAAAGAAAATGCAGTCAGCTATTTCCTTACTATAGAAATAGCCAACATAGTCCACCGATATTTTATCATTTTTGGCAGAGGGTTCAAAGCCTTTCAATATCGTGGCAACCGCCTCCTGCGGGTATGGATAGCCCTCAATTATTATCTTCATTCAGCCGTGGTTTCGCTATCAGGCTTATCTTCGGCGTAGCTATCAGTGCTCTTATCACCGACAGGTTTTAATTCCAATCCGTGCAGGAAATGTTCGAGCACTTCTTCTTTGATATTACCTGTATAGTCAAAGAAGAAATGGAATTTAGCGTAATCGTTTTTGAATATGGTTTTGGCATTGTGGCCGAAATCTTTGAACACATCGTTCCAAAGAAAGAATATGACCTTTGAAACGAATTTGTCGGCAGAGATTTCAAGCTGCGAGGCGGAATTACCGGTAAACCAATATCCAAGTTTCTTGTCCTCGGATTGAGTTACAACCTCAACTTCCTCATTGACGCGCAACAAAAAATCAGCCCATGAATATTTCTTTCCCTTACAGGAAATATAATGGCCACGATCGGTATAATCAATAGGTAAATATTTCCACTCCCAACGCCTTTTGAAAGCAGAGTCGATAGGAAATAACGACTGGTCGGAGGTGTTCATTGTTGCCCAAAGGTAAAGATTGTTTGGCAACTGCATTGATATTCCGTTTTTGATGGCGTTGTCAACGATTTCTGTATTTTTAAAAGCGTTTGATAGGTATTGCTGTAAATCGCTATCAGGTGCTATTTTGTAGCGAGAAAAACCATTTTCATCGCGATCAAGTAACTGGAAAATGTCACCAAATATTTGAGCACAGTCACCACGATTGATTTCCTCAATTATAAGGAAAATCGGAGTATCAGGATTTTGCCATGCCTTTACATAAGCATTGATGAAGGCCTGAGGGCAAAAATCGTAGGTTATTTCGTCAAGAGCATACTTTTTCCTTTCGGCGAGCAAAGAATTAAGAATTGAAACGAAATAAGTTTCATTATGCCATTTGAATGAGTCCCATATTAATTTATTGGCGGTAACCTGTTTTTCATCTGCGGCAATGACAATACTTTCAGCATTATCGCAGAGAAATTGCACTTGATTTGCCACCCCACTCACTGCACTTGCTTTCTCAATAAGATCTTCCGTTGCCATTAGAGGCTGCTTGTGGAAAGTTTTCTTTGTAGGCTTATAGCAGCCAACAAAGGTAGAATAATCGCTATCGGGATGAAAAATTGTGCGTAGCGTATTTTTCTCATTTATGTTGGGGTCATTTTTGATGCTGTGAGATTTTCCAGTGCCGGGTGCCCCAAAGACAATTCGCTGTAAAGGATATTTAGAATTATCTAATAATGTCTTATTTTGTGATGTATTATTGCCCGACATATCAGAGCAATAATTAATTATGTATTCGTTTCCACCCAACAAGTTTCCGTTATAATCAAAACATTTCCAATCTCCGGGTGTGACTTCCAATATAAGATATTGGTTTTCATAATCTTTGACCTTACTACACCAAGATTGTATAAGGAATTGGAGATGGGACTCATCGTTATTTGAATCATCTGCAATGCGAGCTATGACATATTTTCCTCTCGCCCAACCAGCATTCAGCCTATTTGATTGAGAAGCAAGCTGAGTACGCTTAATTGTGGAATATAAATCTATCTGTGTTTTTGCAGCATTATTACAATAACCAAGACTCTCTAATTTTTTAATTATGTCTTCTAAGTTCATAAATCAAATTGAAATCTCTATTTTGAAAGCATTTGCCATAAATGAAAATTCTCCTTGACAGCAGGTTTTAATGCAGATGCACCAAGTGGGAATCCCATTAGGTATTCAGCATTGACAACGGTAGGCTTACCAAATACAGTCACGAAATTTCTGCATCCCAAATGTTTCATCATAGAAGGCGCGGAATAATTTGCCATCGTAGTAGGAGTATGAACGAGGCCAAAGTCCTCTCCATAAACAGATTTAATCCAAGTCTTTTTTTTCTGAAAGATTTCATCAAGCTCAGACTTATTGACCGCTATAGTTCTGAATTTATGATTGACGTGTCTATTAACCAATATTCTAAAAACTGTGGCGGCAACAAAAGGACATTGCGCATTACCAACAGCTTTTAATTGCTCTCGTCTATTATCTTCGCACACAGACTCACCAACGTCATCGGGCTTGGTTGCCCACCAATCAGGCGAAATCTTTGAAAGTGTATTTATATGTTTAACTAATCTATTGAAAACAGATTTACTTATAACAGCCAACAACCAATATCTATTTCTTCTGTGATCGGCACCAATATCGCCACATGACAAACCGCAGAGTTCAACAGTATATCCAATGCTCTCAAGATCGCTTTTTGCCTTTGTAAGCGCTTTGATTGTGACATTTTCAGCAAATACTATTGGTGCGTTAGATTCCTTTATGAATCTAAACATTTCACCCCATAAATTCTTTTCAGCAATATTTTTGCCATGAGCAGCATGGCTGAAAGCCTGACAAGGGAATCCTCCGCACAAGACATCAAAGGTTCCCTCAAAATCTTTACCGTTTAATTCTGTAATATCATTATATATAGGGAATTTATCCATCCAACCATCTTGCTGGCGTTGTCTTAAAACAGCTTTACAAAAATCATTAATTTCAACTCCGGCACAACATTTGTGTCCGAGCAATTTACCACCATAAATTCCGCCGCCAATTCCGGCAAACAGATGAAATTCTTTTATTTCTGTAAGTTGACCCATTACATGAAAAGAACTTACTTACAGTGCTAACAAACGACCACGAATATATGCAACAAAATAAGCTCCCCTATATTTTGTAAAATTTATTCAGTTTTTTGACAGTGCACACATTTTTATCACAGTACGCGCACATTGGTTTACAAAATTACAAATAATTTCTGAAAGTGACAGCAAGCGGGGCAAAAATTCGGGGGATGAAATAGCTGATATTGCTGATTTGGTGAGCTGTGGGCCTTGGCTCGCGCCGGGCCGTGACTGCGCACGCTCCGCAGTTGTAAAAATATCGCGCATCCTGCGCTTACTTTGCGGGGGTGGTGGTTGATTAGCGGCTGTTGGCTTCGGCGGGTGGGAGTTCGGCGAAGCGGGGGAGGGTTGTTC
>ENA-UAOM01000282-UAOM01000282.1-human-gut-metagenome-genome-assembly--contig:-NODE-282-length-17833-cov-5.440038_pt1 | contig 17833 bp, 9 predicted proteins | sample MGYA00243468_ERZ654555 | MGnify/ENA primary metagenome ERZ654555 (study PRJEB26926, sample SAMN06164434) | human gut metagenome | biome: ENVO:00009003; feature: ENVO:2100002; material: ENVO:00002003... | reverse complement strand
CCGGACAACGAGGAAACCCGGAAATACAAGGGGACGGCCGCTCCCAATAAGGTGGAAAACGGACTGCGCCGGGTGATTCTGCCCATCACGGACCCCCGGACGAAGAACTATCTGGATCAGTATCTGCCCGCGCTGAAAGCCCATCTCGAAGAGAAAGGATGGTATGGCCGCTACATGCAGCATATTGCCGACGAGCCGACGGCGCGGAATGCACCGTCTTACGGGGCGATCAGCGAATATGTGAAAAAACACCTGCCGGGGGTTCCGGTCTTCGATGCCGTGCTTACCTCCCGGGAACTTGCCGGAACGATAGACGTGTGGGTTCCGGTGCTGGACGTGATACACCGCGACTGGAAATTTTACCAGGACCTCAAAAAACAGGGCAAAGAAATCTGGTTTTACACCTGCGTAGGTCCCCGGGGAAATTACGCCAACCGTTTTCTGGAGCAGCCGCTCGTGCAAACCCGTATCCTGCACTGGATCAATTACAAATACGGACTTGTCGGCTATCTTCACTGGGGGCTGAATTTCTGGGGCAGCGACCCGCTGACGTCCGACGCTTCGCGCGACCGCGGTAAACTTCCGGCCGGCGATGCCAACATAACCTATCCGGGATACCGCAAACTATACTCTTCGATCCGGCTTGAAGCGATGAGGGACGGCATTTATGATTATGAATTGCTGAAAATGCTGGAGCGGAAAAATCCGGCGAAAGCGCGCGAATACATCAATGCGATTGTTATGAATTTCGACAATTACGACAGCAATTTTTCCTATTTCAAAAGAGTGCGCCGCGGCATACTCATTTATCTCAGCCAAACGGATGCTACGTTGAATGCTGTTCGTGGAATGGATGCCCATTCGATGAACGATTAATCCGATCTTTAATACGATAAACCTATGAAAAGAAAGCCAATAACAGTGGCCTTCCGGGCCTTTTGTCTCTCTTTGTTGTTCGTCATGTCGGCTTTTGCCGCGGCACAGGCGGCGAAGCCGATGAAACTGACCGGCCGGGTGGTCGATCCCGACGGCTTTTCGCTGGTGGGCGTCACCATTACGATAAAGGGCACCACCAAAGGTGTCACCACGGACTCCGAGGGAAAATATGAATTGGATGTAAATGCCGAGGACATCGTCGTGTATTCCTATATCGGTTATAAGACCCAGGAGATTCTGGCAAAAGAGGCGGACCGCTTTGCGGTGGTCCTTCAGCCCGAGTCGCAGGAGATTGAGAATGTTGTGGTCGTGGCTTTCGGAACGCAGAAGAAGGAGAGCGTCGTCGCATCCGTGTCGACCGTCGACCCCGGGAAGCTGCGTATTCCGGCCAGCAACCTTACGAGCGCTTTTGCCGGTCAGCTGGCAGGTGTGATTGCATACCAGCGTTCGGGAGAGCCAGGACTCGACGACGCCGAATTTTTCATTCGCGGAGTGACTTCGTTCGGCGCCGGTAAAAAAGACCCGTTGATTCTGATCGACGGAATCGAAATGAGCTCCTCCGATCTGGCCCGTCTCAATGTGGATGACATCGGGAGTTTTTCGGTTATGAAAGATGCCAGCGCTGCGGCCCTGTACGGTGCGCGCGGTGCGAACGGAGTTATTCTGGTGACAACCAAGCGCGGAGTGGAAGAGAGCGTGCGGCTTTCGGTCCGGGCCGAAATCTCGACCTCCATGAACACGAGCCTCGTGGAGCTGGCCGATCCGGTTACCTATATGAAACTGCACAACGAGGCTGTGAGGACAAGATGGGGTGCGGAAAAGATGATGCCCTATTCTACCGCGAAGATCCTGAATACGCAACTTAAAAAGAATCCGGTGCTTTATCCGTCTGTCGATTGGTACGATTACATGATGAAGGATTTTACCATCAATCAGCGTTACAGCATGAATATCACCGGAGGCGGTAAGGCCGTACAATATTATCTGTCCGCCAATTTTTTGAGGGATCAGGGCATTTTGAAGGAGGACAGCCGGAATAATTTCGATAACAATATCAAGCTGAACAGGTTTCAGCTGCGCTCTAACGTCGACATCAAACTGACGCGCAGGACCAAGGCGGTCATCCGCTTCTACGGGACGTTCGACGAGCGCACGGGACCCAAGAAAGAGGGCAGCGAGATGTTCAGCGCTGCGCGTAATGCCACTTCGGTCATGTTCCTCCCTTTTTATGAACCGGACGAAGAGCACAGCCATACGACTCATACCCTTTTCGGAAACCAGACCCAGGACGGCAAACTCGTCTATACGAATCCGTATGCTGAAATGGTAAGCGGATTCAAGAAAAGTTCGTCTTCGATGATGACGAGCCAGGTCGAATTGACCCATACGTTCGAGAATGCGCTGGAGGGATTGGTGTTATCGGGAATTTTCAATCTGAAACGGGATTCGTACTATGATTTGCAGCGAGGGTTCGTGCCGTTTTATTACGCACCCGTCGCCGGGCTGTCCAACGACGAATACCGGTTGCAGTCGCTCAATCCCGACGACGGAACCGAATACCTCGATTTTAACGGCGGAAACAAATACGTGACTTCGACCTTGTACGGGGAACTTCGCGCCAATTACACCAAGACGATCGCGGAGAAACACAATATTACGGCGATGTTGGTCGGTACGATCCGGAATGCCTCCACCACGGAGGTGTGGTCGTTGTACGAGTCGTTGCCGAACCGGAATATTTCGCTGTCCGGGCGGCTTGCTTACGGTTACGATTCCCGCTATTTCATCGAGGGCAATTTCGGTTATAACGGCTCCGAACGATTCGCAAAGAGCCATCGGTTCGGATTTTTCCCGTCGATCGGTCTCGGCTGGATGATTTCCAACGAGAAATTCATGCAGCCGGTGAAAAAGGTGCTGACCAAACTGAAACTGAAAGCGACTTACGGACTTGTCGGAAACGACCAGATCGGAAATCTCAAAGACCGGTTTTTCTATTTGTCGAACATCAACATGAAGGCCGGCGGGTACACGTTCGGAACGGATCTGACCTATTCGCGTCCCGGAATCGCCATAAACCGCTATGCGGATCCCGACATCACGTGGGAGATCGCCCGGAAAGCGGATTTCGGCGTGGAACTCGGACTCTGGAACGCATTGGACATTCAGGCGGATTACTTTTTTGACAAGCGGAAGAACATCCTTCAGACGCGGGCCGACATACCGAGCACCATGGGGTTGGGATATACGCCGACCTCCAATGTCGGCGAGGCGCACTCCGAGGGTTTCGAAATCTCGATGAATTTCAACAAGTCCTTTAATCCGGATTTCTGGCTTACGGCGATGTTCAACTATACGTATGCGATCGGGAAATATACCAAATACGAAGAGGCCGATTTCTCCGATACGCCCTGGCGTTCGCATGTGGGACAAAAGATCAATCAGATTTACGGATATATCGCGGAGCGTCTTTTCATCGACGACGAAGATGTGAAGAATTCTCCCGTCCAGACCGTATCGTCCGGAAGCGGCATTCAGTATGGGGCGGGCGATATCAAATACAAAGATATTAACAATGACCAGGTGATCGATTCCAACGATATGGTCCCGATCGGATTCCCGACGGCCCCCGAGGTCGTGTATGGAGTGGGCTTCTCGCTGGGGTACAAGAGTATCGACTTTTCCTGTTTTTTCCAGGGATCGGGCCGCTCCTCATTTATGATCAGTCCGACGCAGACGGCGCCGTTCCTCAATAACGGGCAGCGGGCTTTGCTGAAATATTATGCCGACGACCATTGGTCGGAAGACAACCGTAAGCTGGACGCTCTATGGCCGAGACTGGCTGACGACGTAGTGCCCAATAATACGGTGAACAGTACCTGGTGGCTTCGGAACGGATCTTTCCTGCGGCTCAAAAAACTCGAAGTCGGCTATACGCTGCCTGTGAAGTGGACCAGAAAGGTGAAGATGGATAAGGCGCGGATCTATTTCAATGCGACCAACCTGTTCGTCCTGTCCGACTTTAAGATGTGGGACCCGGAAATGGCCGGAAACGGTCTCGGATATCCTCTTCAGCGGGTTTTCAATCTTGGCCTGAATTTGAATTTTTAATAGAAAACGACCATGAAACATTATAGATACTTTATATCGCTTCTGGGTGCTATCACCTTGATGACGGCCTGTGATTTTCTGGATGTCGTGCCGGACGATGCTCCGACGATCGAAGACGCCTTCAAGAACAGGGCTGCGGCCGAAAAGGCGCTCTTTACCTGCTATTCGTTCCTGCCGGACCCGACGAATCCATACGATTATCCGGCCTATTTTACCAGCCACGACGAGTTCGAGATCGGCAGCATGCACTGGATTGTCGGAACTGCGGCGTATGCCATAGCGAACGGGCAGCAGAATGCCAACAGTCCCAAACAGAACTATTGGCCGACAATGTATCGGGCGATCCGTTACTGCAACATCTTTCTGGAAGGAATCGGCACGCCCCGGGATATTCCGGAATATGAACGGAAACGATGGATTGCCGAAGTGAAATTCCTGAAGGCTTACTACCATTATTGGCTGGTGTCTTTGTACGGCCCGGTCGCCATCGTTGACAGAAATCTGGATATTTCGACCCCTACCGAAGAGACGATGGTATACCGGGAACCCGTGGACGAATGTATTGATTACATCGTGAACCTGCTTGAGGAGGCCGCGCCCGATTTGCCGACGACACCGCCCAATCCTATTCAGGACGACGGACGCATCACGCAGAGCGTCGCGCTGGGAATCCGGGCCAAAGCCCTCGTGCTCGCGGCCAGTCCGTTGTTCAACGGAAATTCGGACTATGCGAATTGGACCGATAACCGGGGAAGGCAGCTGGTCTCTCCGACGTTCAGCCGGGAAAAGTGGGAACGCGCTGCGGAAGCGTTGAAAGAAGCGATCGACACGTGCCATTTTGCCGGACACGCGCTTTACGAATTCGATAAAAGCAAATTTACTGGGTCGATGGCCATGGACGACGAGCAGGCTAAAGCCATGACAGTCCGCAAGGCTGTGACCGAACGATGGAATCCGGGACAGGTCTGGGCGTCTACGGCGAGTTTCGGCCAGGGGAAAGGTTCGGGACTCGGGGCTTTCCCATCGTATGGGAATATGCAGCGGGCATTGATGGCGAAGGTCTTCAGCGAAGATACGCGTTCCGAAATCGGCATGATGGCCGCTTCGGCGAATATGGCGGAGCTGTTTTATACGAGCAAAGGAGTTCCCATTGAGGAAGACAAGTCCTGGCCCTATGCGGACCGCTACAATTTCGATATCGTGAAAGCCGGCACCTTCAGCGGACATTTTGTCGGGGTCAATGAAATCACGGCGAAATTGAATATGGAAAGGGAGCCGAGATTTTACGGAAGTCTCGGTTTCGACCGGGGCTATTATGAACTGACGACCACGACGTCGAATGCGGGGGCCAGTTTCAATATGCTCAAAATGAGATACGGGGAGCCGGGAAATGGCTCTGTTACGGGGTATATGGTCAAGAAACTCGTCGCATTCGAGACGAGCGCCAGCCAGGGCCAGTCCACGGGTCCCGTGTACAGCGGTTATAATTATCGGATGCCGTTGCTCCGGTTGGCGGATTTGTATCTGCTTTACAGCGAGGCGCTCAACGAAGTGAAGGACGAACCGGATGACGAGGTTTACAAGTGGATCGACAAAGTGCGGGCCGTGAACGGCCTGGAAGGGGTCGTGAATGCCTGGAGCCAGTATTCCAATTATCCCGATCGGCCGAAGTACAAGGCGGATATGCGGGAGATCATCCGGAAGGAGCGGCTGATCGAGCTGGCTTTCGAAGGTCAGCGCTTTTGGGACATGCGCCGGTGGAAAACAGCGCAGCAGCATTGGTCCCAGGCAACCTATGGGTGGGATAACCTTGGAAGCAAGGCCGAAGCCTATTATGTCCGGAAAGAGGTGTATCCGGGCCGTTCGGTGTCGTTTAAGGAGTACCTGTGGCCGTTGAGCCTCAATGATTTGCTTGTGAACAGGAATTTGGAACAGACGTTCGGGTGGTAATGAAAAATGGAATTGATATGAAACGGATATATGCAGCGATAGTGTTTTTTATGTGTTCGGCATCTCTGACGACGATGTCCGGATGCAGCGGAGATGAAGGCCCGGCAGGTCCGGAGCCTCCCGTGATCGAAGATTATGTCATAACGCCGATTAACGGAGGCGGGATTGCGACGTATTCGATCCCGGATTCCGAAGATGTCATGTATGTCATGGCCGAGTATGAACGGAATGGTAAGAAATGCGTCGAACGATCGTCGGTTTACAGCAATACCATTCGTATGGAAGGATTTGCTACGACCGATCCGGTAACGGTTGCTTTCTACACCGTTTCCCGGAACGGAGTGAGGTCGGAACCCGTTGTCAAAACCTTCGAACCCCTGACTGCTCCGCTTTACCTCGTCCGGCAGACGCTTTCGATGGTGACCGATTTCGGCGGCGTGTCGGTCTTCTGGGAGAATCGCTTCAACACGGAGGTCGGAGTCGCATTCCTCGTTAAGGATGAGAACGGCGAATTCCGGGACAACGAATACCGTTTCTCCCGGCTCGAAGAGGTGAAGGAGACGTTCCGTGGGTTCGAGGCCGAAGAGGCTACGTTCGGCGCGTGTCTGATCGACAACTGGGGGAATACGTCCGATACCCTGGAGCTGACTACGACGCCTTATTATGAGACGATGTCGAAGAAGCCGTTTTCCCGCGTCAGGTTGCCGGGCGATGTCGTAAGCGACACCTGGGCGTTTTCCAATGTGTGCAACGGAACCTGGCACACGTCCATCAATACCAACTCGGACGCCTGGCTGTCTGGCAGCAAGTTCGGGAACGGACATATGTTCACCATTGATCTGGGCGAGCGGATGAAAATGAGCCGCGTTGTGCTGTATCCCCGTCTGCGGACCGCATCGGAGCCGTTCGGAAGCATCAACGTGCGTAATTTCGAAGTGTGGGGAACCTCTGCGCTGAAAACGGAGATGCTCTCCGGGCATGATTATTATTGGCAGGACATTCCGGAATTCGACGAGCCGGAAGAGGGTGGCGATCCGGTAGCGAAAGAGCATTGGAAAAACGACTGGCAATGCCTCGGTGAATTCGAGATCGTGAAGCCGGATGTGCCGGAAGGAGCCAACCAGCAGGAGATATTTCTGGCGGCCTGCGGAGCGGGTTTCTCCTTCGACTTTCCCATTGATGCCGAACCGATTCATTATATACGGTTTGTCGTACGCCGTACGTGGAGCGGGGCCGGTTCACACCCCGATATATATCCTCCGCGGGCCTTGAACGATTATTTCATGCTGTCCGAGCTCAGCATGTACGGTGATAATACGGTTCCCCAGAAATAAAAGACTTTAGACTATGAAAATCATATTTGAAATTTTGTTGGCAGGGGCGGTGGCCTCGTTGGCGGCGACTGCCTGCGGAGACATGGACAGCATCCATGAGCAATATTCCGGCCGGCCGGAAAAAATCTATATCGGCCGGGTCGATTCGCTGAAAGCTCATGGCGGCCTTAATCGGACGATGCTGAGCTGGTATATGAATTCGGACCCCAAGATTGACAGCACCGTCATCTATTGGAATTTCAGGCAGGATTCGCTTGTGAAACCTTTTGTAAGAACGACTCCCGGAATGCAGAAGGATTCGGTATTCATAGAGGGCCTCGGGGAGGGAAATTTCAATTTCGAGGTGTATAACCGCAATGTCGAAGGCCTGTATTCCATGATCCAGACCGTTTCGGGCCATGTGTACGGGGATGCTTATATCAACGGGCTGCGGCAGCGCGCCATTTCGTCGGTTACGGTCACGCCGAATGCGGAGACGCAGAGCAATTCGATAGAGATAGTCTGGGGAGATGCGGATATGCTGAATGCCTATTCGGAGATTGTTTATACGGAGAAATCCACGGGAAAACGGGAGACGATACATGTCACTTCGGAGAAGGACCCGGCCAATCAGGCTTTGGTGACGAAGTTCGATGATGTGGGCAATGTGCTGGGGGATGAAAGCTCTTCGTTCGAGGTGGTCTGCTATTATATTCCCGAAAAAGGTGCATGCGACACGATTCCCAAACGGTATGCGAAGCAGTTCCTGACCTATGTTTCCACGGGCTCGCGTGTCCAATATACGGGCGGTAAGGCCGGTAATCCGATTGCGTGGTCCAATTACGGAAAGATTCTGCAACGGGCGAATGACAATACGTACGACTGCAATTTTATCGGCGGCTGGGGAGCGAACGCCATAAATTTGTTCCGGCTCACGATAAAAGAGGACAATACGGTCGATATGGTGGGGTATTACGGCAATTATTCATGGACCCTGACCAATACGGACGGAACGGTGAGTACATACGATCCGGAAACGAAATCGTTCGATCTGAAGTATACGGTCATCACCAACGCTTCGGGAGACTATACCGAGGTGCAGGAAAAGGTGAGTCCGCGCTATTGACATTGTGAAACCGGAATGCCCGGCGGGAATGGCTGTCGGGCATTTTTTATCTTGTGAGTTATGAAATTCCGCTGTTTTATAGTATCCGCCGCTCTGTTGTTGTTGTATCCGGCCGCAGCCTGCGGGCAGGCGGGATACACATTCGTATTGACAGGCGCCTCCTTCGCATCTCCTTCCAATACCTGGTTCGAAACCGGCTGCGAGCGCATCGGGGCGACGCCGATCAACCGGGCTATCGGCGGGCAGTCCATTTTATCCACCGTGAAGATGATGCTCGACGGTACGTTGTATTCCAGGGAAGAACTTGAACGGATGGATGCTTTGGTGATCATGCAGGTCCATGACAGGGACGTGTACGTCAGTGAAGACCTCGGTAAAGGTAAATGCTGGGAGGAATGCGCTTCCTGCCTTGAAACGGGAAATTATGCGGAAGGGTTCGATTTTGTCATCAAACGGTATATGTCCGATTGTTACAACCTGCGGGACGACCCGGATTCGAAGTACTACCGTTCCCAATCGGGTAAACCGGCTTTGATCGTCCTGTGTACGCATTGGCACGACGCACGCACGGCTTATAATGAAAGCGTGCGGAAGTTGGCTGCGAAGTGGGGGCTTCCCCTTGTGGAATTCGATGCCAACATCGGATTCTCGCGTCACATGCCGCATCCCGTCACGGGCGGGCAGATCAGTTTGATTTATGCCGACGATACGCAGGTGGTGAATGGAGTGCGGGTCGGGTGGCATCCGTTGCGGGGAAAGGATCAGTACATTCAGCGAAAGATGGCCGCGATATTTGCGGCCAGGATGTCGCAGTTATTGCCGTGACGGATATTCGGAGCCGTTCATGCCGGAAAAGAGGAGGCCTGCACCCTCCTCTTTTCCGGCGTTATAAGTTAACGGTCCGGACTTTCGCTTTTTTGCCGCGCAGCATGCAATGCCGGATGTCGATATTGCCGTAGTAGGTCGTGACGGCCGGTTTTCCGTTTTTCAGTTCCACTGTGCCGAAGCCCCCTGCCGTGGAGAGGAAGGAGGTGAAGTCGCCGTCTGTTGCAGGGTCGATATAAAGCGTTTTGTCGACGGCGTCGTAACGGATTCCCGTCAATGCCTGGAGCAGACTGTAACTCGACATGGCCCGTGCATACCAATGTCCGCATTCATACTCGTTGAACGGATTGCGGACTCGCCCGTCGTACCGGTTCCGGACCGTGCGTATGATTTCCAGCCCCTTCTCCGTTTCGCCCAGAAAGATCAGGTGTGCGGCAACCTGGTATTCGATTCCGGTCCACACTTCGTTGCTGTAAACGAACGGCCGGCTGGGCTGGCCTCCGTGCGGCCAGCTGCAGAGTACAAGCCCTCCGTCGTCGGCCCCCATGGCGAATGTCGGCCTTTGGGGATTTGCATGGTTTTTCATGCTGGGCAGGTAGTTGTACCGGTGTACGGAACGCAAATGCGAGGCTGTTTTTTCCTGATCCATCGGATCGTCCAGCCCTGCGGTGCGGATCATCCAGCCGCCGATGACCCCGTCGGAGAGACAGCCTTTCCCGAACTGGTATTTAGGCCCTTCCTGCATAAGTACGGCTGTTTCCTCGGGCGAATAGCCGCGGTAATAACGTTCTTGTTGCGTGGGGTCCGGAACCTGGAGGTCGGTCCAGCGGATTTCCTGAACGAAATATTCGCCGTTGAACAGTTTCCCGTTCATGTAGGCGAGGCATTTGTGCAACAGCGACTCGTAGCGGGTCGGATCGTCCCGGAACGTTTTGCTTAATTCGACCATTGTGCGGAGAGCCGCTGCGTAAAAACTCATGCTCATGCCTTCCGGTCCCCAGAACTCGATGTCGTATGTATTGTGGTGCGGCTCTTCGATGACACCCTTTTCTTTCGGGTCCCATGTGCGGATGCAATAGTCGATACTCGATTTAATCAGCGGATAGAGCCGTTTGATCCATTCCGTATCCCCGCTGATACGCCAGTCCCGGTAAGCCTTGACGATGCCTCCGAACTGGCCGTCGCATGCCGCATGGAATCCGTGTTCGACGGGACGGATCGGAAGATTCGCCCGGAATGTCTGATGTCCCCGGCTGTCCTGGTCGACCATGAATTCCGTTTCGCGCAGGGTGCGCTCCATGTCGGGAAACAGGTGCGGCAGGGCCTGGACGTAGTTCCAGACATGCGTACATGTGCCGTGGCAGCTTCCGCTCGAATCGTTGTTGCCTTCCCAGCACTATAGCCGGCCGTCGTGTTGCCGCATTACGGTCGGAGATTTCAGGATGGACAGATTGGCGGCTACGGCCTCGGTCACCTCCGGTGGAAGCGTCGACGCGTGGAAGGCTTCCGCAAAAAGCTCCGATTTCTTTCGCAGATCGTCATAGTGCGCTCTCCAATATGCGATGACGTCATTAATGCCTTCGAACCGGGAGGCATACCAGGGTTTATAGTAATACGGGATTCCTTCGTAGTCGGCCGGATCGTAGCAGGGACCCCGGTCCCGGTCGTTGCGGGCGTCGCCTCCGATATGGTTGCCTGATGACGGAACGTACCATGCCAGATGTACTTTTACGGTTTTGCTCTCTCCTCGTCCGAGCTTTAGCGGTACGGCCAGCGAAGCCGCTTTGGCATCGTTCGAAGGTGGATTCGAAGTCAGTTTCCCCTCGCTTATATCCCGCCATGCGAATGTCAGCGGGTCGAACCATACGCTCCGGAACCAGCAGTGGTTGACGACTGTCGCCGGGTCCCCGGTAAAAATGGCGAAATGGCCTTCGACCCATGGTTCCCTGCCGTCGGGGACTGCCTCCTGCGTGAGGATGAAGCCCGTAGCAGTCGGAAGTATCGAGGCTGCCGCCGTCTTGTGGTTCGCAGACATGAAATTATTGTTCGCTCCGTAATAGAATACGGCCTCGACAGCTTCGTCGGACGTATTCGTGAACGTGTATTCCAAGGCTCCGACCGGCAGACCGGAGTTGTCAGCGTCGGTCGGAATAAAGGGACTCCAGCCTGTTATCCGAATGTCTATGGGTATGTCTTGGTCCTGCAGGACGATCTCGGCGAACGGAAAACGGGATGTGAATTGTCCATTGTCGAAACGGGGCATGCCGAGGAGCGTCTGTCCGTTTCCGCGGCCGGATTTGGGGCGTCCGAATTTCTTCCAGTCCGGACATTTGATTTCAAGGACTTTGGAACCGTTTTTCACGCCTTTCAGGTGTATGGCTGCGAACATGCCCGGCTCGTTGAAAAAGTCCATGTGGTGGCGTACGGACATATGGGAGACCGCGCCGGTCCCTTCCAGGCAGAACATGCCGGCTCCCATTCCTCCGATCGGGAATGCCACACGGTCGAGGAATTTGCCGGAATACGGTCCGTTGTAGTTCCGTTGTCCGAAAGCATGGAGGGAGACGCTCAGGCAGAGGATGCAGACGAGAACTTGTTTCATGTCGGTTTGTTGTCGATGTTGAAGTTCGGGGAGGGGTATAGCGGTTGTTGCAAATATAAAGGCGTTTCAGGGCGTCGCATGCTACAATATGCCCAAAGAGTGTTATGAATGTCGACAACGGCGGATTTCACCCGGAATTCGGGATGTGATTGGACATTTGGGTTGTTTTTTGGTAAAATCGGATTTTGAAATTAGGGAATTTAGCTATAATTTTAAATTCGAAATATCTGCTATTGCGATTTCTGTAAATCCCGGATGTCCTGAAGTCGTCTCTAAAGTCTGTCACCTACTTTCTCGATATGAAATTCGTCAATGTATTATTCGTTGTATTGCTTTATTGTACGCATTTGTCGGCGCAGGTTACGCTTCCCAATAATTTGTACTTTACCCATATCGGAGTGGAAGACGGGTTGTGCCAGAATACGGTGTGCTGCATATTGCAGGATCATCTCGGGTTCATTTGGCTGGGAACGAAAGACGGGCTGACGCGGTATGACGGCTACCGGTTCCGGGTATTCAAACACGATGCCGCCGACCCGATGTCGATCGGGAATAATTTCATCCGGGTATTGTACGAAGATGCCGATGGCCTGATCTGGATCGGGACCAATGTCGGTGTTTACATTTATAATCCGGAAACCGAAAATTTCCGGAAATTCGACGTGGCGACGGAGAGGGGCGATGTGATTTCCCGGGAGGTCAGCTCCATCAAATGCGATTCGTCGGGCGATCTGTGGATCGGGGTTAATTGGCAGGGTGTTTTCCGATATGATCGGAGGGACGAATCCCTCGAATTGTATGAACCCGTTCCGGGTGATACGACTTCGCTCAGCTCGGTTCATGTGTGGGATCTGTGTTTCGACGGAGACGGCAATTTGTGGGTGGGCAGCCAGAACGGAGGATTGGACAGGTACGACCGGGAAACGGACCGGTTCGTTCGCCACCGTCTGAAAGGGCTTTCGGATGTCAGCCGGATTGTGCTGGACAAGCAGAATCAGCTGCTTTTAGGTACGATGAAAGACGGCCTGTTTTCATTTAATCCCTATATGGGAACCTGCCAGCCGCTGCTTCTGGATTCCGGGCACAAGGATTTGTTCGTGCGGGCTATCTTTGTCCGCAACAGCCGGGAAGTTGTGGTCGGGACTGAAAACGGCATATACATATATGACTGTGTGACCCGGAAAACGCGGCATGTAAATCAGGAGTTGGGAAATCCCTATTCGCTCTCCTGCAAAGCCGTATATTCCATTTACTGCGATAAGGAGGGAGCCTTGTGGATCGGAACTTATTTCGGAGGCGTCAATTATCTTCCGCCCTCGTCGTCGTTGATTTTCGATAAGTTTTATCCCATCGGCCATTCCGATCGCTTGAGCGGGAAGGCCGTGCGGGAATTCGTCCGGGATGAAAGCGGCATCATCTGGATCGGGACCGAAGATCAGGGACTGAACCGCTTTGATCCCGTATCCGGGAAATTTACTCACTACAACAGCCGTAACAGCGGTCTCTCCTGCGATAACGTTCACGGATTATGCGTGGATGGCGACCGGCTCTATATCGGGACTTTCTTCGGCGGATTCAATATAATGGATCTGAAGACGAATGAGATTGTCGCATTGGGTTCGCAAATGCTTCCCGACGACAGCGTTTTCTCGATATTCCGGGATCACGACGGCCGCATTTGGGTGGGGCTGACTTACGGTCTCTGCCTGTTTCATCCCGAAGACGGGTCGTTCGAACTCGTGAGGGAGATCCCTGAAAATTTGTTCATATACGATATTTATCAGGGAGACGACGGGATCATCTATTTCGCCGCGTATAACCGGGGGGTCATTACCTATAATCCCCATACGGGGAAGTGGGGGCAGGTGGAATCCGGGGATGAAGGCCTTCTCAAACATGTTGTCAGCATCAATGAGGACAGCGCCTTTCATATCTGGTTCGGTACGGAAGGACGAGGTGCGGTGCGCTATACGCCATCTTCGGGCGATTTGACGGCGTATACGACCCGGGACGGACTCCCGAACGATGTCGTGTATAAAGTGATCGAGGATAAAAATAAAAATCTGTGGATCAGTACGAACAAGGGGCTGGCCTGTTATGAACCGCTGTCGGGGAACCTGAAAGTTTATACCTCCGGCAACGGGCTGACCAGCGATCAGTTCAACTATAAGTCGGGATTCAGGGATTTGAACGGCAAACTCTATTTCGGCACGATCAACGGTTTTGTGAGCTTTTCTCCGGAGCAGTTCATAACGAGCTCCAATCTCGCTCCTGTCGTAATGACCGATTTGAAGTTGAACGACCGGTCTTCCGAGATCTGCGGCCCGCGATCTCCGCTGAATGCCTCCATGCCGTATACGGATAAAATCAAACTCCGGTACGACCAATCGCTGTTTACCATAGATTTTGCCATGCTCAGCTACAATGCCTCCAGCCGGAATCAATACCGGTATATCATGCGCAACTACATTGATAACTGGATTGAAATAGAACAACCGAGTGTTACCTTCTCCAATGTGCCTCCCGGGAAATATGTTTTCGAGGTCCGGGGAGCCAATGGAACCGGAATGTGGAACGATCAGCCGGCCCGGCTTGAAATCGAGATTCGCCCGCCATTTTATGCCTCTACGATGGCTTATGTCGTGTACGTGCTGTCCATAGTCGTGATTGTCTGGCTGTATGTCAGCTGGTACGTGCGTAAAACAAGACAAAGGAGCGATTTCGAGATCAGGGAATTGAAGCGGAAGCAGGAACGGCAGGAATACAGGGCGAAGATCGCGTTTTTCACGAATATAACCCATGAAATAAGAACTCCGTTGTCGTTGATCCGGGGGCCTTACGAACAGATCGTCCGCCCGGGGATCAGGCCTTCGGATTATAAGGAGAACCTCAAAATCATGGGTGCCAATATCGACCGGCTGCTGAATCTGTCGAATCAACTGCTCGATTTTCAGAAAATCGACAGAGCGGGATTCGCGCTCAATCGGTCGGATGTGAATTTGAACGATCTGCTGGAAAGATGTATGTTGCAGTTTGCCCAGAAGATGCAGCAGAAGGGAATCCGGTCCTGCGTCTCGGTTCCCGATGACCAGGTCGTGCTCTATGCGGACGAAGAGGCTTTGACCAAGATCGTATGCAATCTGCTGGACAATGCCGTGAAACATGCGCAGAATAGGGTAGGGCTTTGCCTTGAGGCCGCTCCGGAAAGAGACCGGGTCGTCATTTCCATAGAAAACGACGGCGATGCTATTCCCGGAATATACTTCGGGAAAATATTTGAGCCGTTTTTCCAGATAAAGGGCGACGCTAAAGGCGGAACCGGATTGGGCCTGTCGTTGGTAAAGCATCTGGTAGAACAGCATGAAGGTAACATTTCGGTCTTTTCGGATGCATCGTCATCCCGTTTTGTCGTGGACCTTCCCTGGCAGAAGAAAGCAGTTCCCCCCCCCGTCACGGCCGGGACGGATATTCCGCCACGCGGGGAGGGAACGGACCCCGTTCCGGAGATGCCGGCGCTGCTGCGGACTAAAACCGACGGACGGTTATGTCATGTGCTGGTTATCGACGACGATAAGGGGATGCTGGATTTCCTGCGACGGCTGCTGTCGAAATCGTATCGGGTTTCCGTTGCCGACAATGCCGATGAAGCTTTCGGAATGCTGGACAGTGAGGATGTGAATCTTATCATAACCGACGTGATGATGCCTCAAATGGACGGGTTCGAGTTGTGTAAGTTTTTGAAGGCCCGCAAGAATTATTCGCACATTCCGATTGTCATGTTGTCGGCCAAGTCGGACACGGCATCCAAAATAGCCGGGTTGGAAGCCGGTGCGGCCGCATACATTGAGAAACCTTTTTCGGGCGATTACCTGATGGCGCAGATTGCCACGATATTGGAAAATCGGTCGCTGTTCAGGGAAACCCCGCTCATCGGATCTTGTTTTTCCGTAGATCCGAACCGTCTGAATAAAGCGGACCAGCTGTTTTTGAATCGGTTGACGGACATTATAAACAGCAATATATCCGAACAGGATCTCACGGTGAACCACATTGCGCGGTATATGGCGATGAGCCGTTCCAATCTGCACCGGAGAATCAAAGGCTTGCTGCATATGCCTCCTAATGACTTTATCCGATTGATAAAGCTGCAAAAGGCTGCCGAATTGCTGTTGGACGGTGAATACCGGATTAACGAGATTTGTTACATGACCGGATTTAATTCGGCGTCGTATTTTGCCAAGTGCTTCCAAAAACAGTTCGGGGTCTTGCCCAAATATTTCGTAAGCCATATGAAGAAGCGCTCGGGGAGCGGAGAGAAATGATCAAATCCGGATCGGCGCTGCCGCCGGTCCGGATTTTTTGCATGACTGCCCCGTTTCTGGACGAGGAATCAGATGTGCTTGTCGCCGTTGTGGAACTTGACTTCGTCGATGAATTTTTTGATGTTCTGCTCCTCGGAGCGGGGGCAGACCATCAGCACGTCGTCCGTGTCGACGACGATGTACTCCTTCAGTCCGCTGATCACGGCGATCTTGTCCTTTGGGAGCGAAACGATCGAACTGCGTGTATCGTAGAGGTAACAGCCCTCTTCGGGCACGGCGTTGGCATAGCGGTCCTTGCGCGAATGCTGGTAGACCGAACCCCACGTCCCGACGTCGCTCCAGCCGAACTCGCCGCAGCGGACGTAGACGTTGTCGGCCTTCTCCATGATGCCGTAGTCGATCGAGATGGCGCGGCACTCCGAAAAGGCGATTTCCACGACGTTGCGCTCGGCGTCGGTTCCGATGGCGCGCATCACGCCGCTGAAGAGCGCGTGGTGCTCGGGGAGGTATTTCTCGAAGGCCTCGACGATCGAGCGCACCTTCCACACGAAGATGCCCGAATTCCAGTAAAACTCACCGGATTGCAGGAACACCCGCGCCAGTTCGATGTCGGGCTTCTCGGTGAAGCACTTGACCTTGCTGATGGGCTTGTCGTCCGAGACCTGGATGTAGCCGTAGCCCGTGTCGGGACGCGTGGGTTTGATGCCCACGGTCATCAGCGCGTCGTGCTCCGAGGCGAAGTCGAGACACTCGGCGATGATCGCCCGGAAGTCGTCTTCGTTGAGGATCAGGTGATCCGCCGGGGTGACGATCATTTCGGCATCGGGATTGCGTTTCAGCAGCGTGTAGGCCGCATAGGCCACGCAGGGGGCCGTGTTGCGGCCCACGGGTTCGCAGAGCACCTGTTTTTCGCCGATTTCCGGGATGTGTTCGAGAACCAGGCTTTTGTATTTATCGTTGGTCACCACGAGGAAATTCTCCGCAGGAACCATTTTTGCGAAGCGTTCGTAGGTGTGGCGGATGAAGGATTTGCCCGTCCCGAGAATGTCGAGGAACTGCTTGGGCATCGACTGCCGGCTCTTGGGCCAGAAGCGCGTCCCGATGCCGCCCGCCATGATGACACAATATTTATTGCTTGACATGAGTTATTATATGGAGTTAACTTCGACAAAGATAAAAATATTTTAGTAACTTTGCCGCCTATTGGAAAATTAAATTTTCGCCCCGGCAATGAAAATCAAACTCTTCACGATACCCAATCTGCTGACTCTGTCGAACCTGTTCTGCGGTTCGGTGGCGGTGGTTTCGGCGCTGGTTTGGGGCGACCTGAAGCTGGCCTTCGGCCTGATGGTTCTGGCCGCCGTGTTCGACTTTTTCGACGGCTTCGCAGCGCGTCTGCTCAACCAGAGTTCGCCCATCGGGCTGCAACTCGATTCGCTGGCCGACGACATCTCATTCGGACTGGCCCCGGCGGCGATCATGTATTCGCTCTATCAATGGATGCCCGGCATCTGGCTGCCCGAAGGGTATCCGGGGCTGGTCGTTTTCGTCTTTACGGCCTGCGCCGCGTTGCGGCCGAGCGCTTCTGCGCCGCGGTCGAGGCGCAGCTCCGGGACCTGGGCATGAAGAGCGCGCACCTGCACGTGGACTT
>ENA-UAOM01000281-UAOM01000281.1-human-gut-metagenome-genome-assembly--contig:-NODE-281-length-17883-cov-7.821741_pt1 | contig 17883 bp, 18 predicted proteins | sample MGYA00243468_ERZ654555 | MGnify/ENA primary metagenome ERZ654555 (study PRJEB26926, sample SAMN06164434) | human gut metagenome | biome: ENVO:00009003; feature: ENVO:2100002; material: ENVO:00002003... | reverse complement strand
AGATGTCTTAGGGTCTCGTGGGCTCGGAGATGTGTATAAGAGACAGGTGTATTCCGTTTCAATTTAATGCTCCTTTACTTGCAGGCTTCTTCTGCTTATCTCAAATCCAAAGCATAAAAAAAGAGGATTTCTCCTCTTACAGCTTTAATATATTAATATCCTCAATTTCAACAATCGGGATTAAAATCTCACGATTTTCCATTTGAAGCAAAAGCCCTTTATCACTGACTTCCTTTACAACCCCTTCATAGGTTATCGTCTTAGTATAAATCTCCGCCAATACATGAATCCGGTAATACAGCATAGCCTCGATATCCTCTAAGCGGTGCTTGGCTACCTTCTTACGCGATTTTATTCGGGAATCATAATACTCCTGATTGGAGGTAGCTTCATTTTTATCCTTTACGGAATCTATAAACAGTAATGGGTCGTTCATTTATTATCACCTTTACTATACTATATGATAACCGGCGGAAATTATGACCTCTTTAAATATTTTACTATGGCTGTGGCGGCAATGGCTCCGTCTGAAACAGCCTTGCTGACCTGAAGCAGACCGCCAATACAATCCCCTCCGGCAAAAATACCGGGAAGATTTGTCATTTTATCCTTATCGACTAAAATATAATTGCCGTCTAACGCAATCCCCAAATGCTTGGCAAGAGTAAATCCGGACGCCGAGCCAGCGGCGATAAAGCACCCTGCCGCCGGATAGGTATTATTCGTGGTGGTAATGGATTCCAAATGCTCTTGTCCGTTAAAGGAAAGTATCCGCTCTGAAATAACAGGAATTCCTCCCGTATCCACTGTCAGCGGCTCGCCGTTGGTAAAAACCGTCAAATCCGGAACAATATTCCTTAATACCTCCAGCTCGTGAAGCATATATTCTCCGCTTCCGATAATCGCCGTTTTCTTTTTTCGGTAAAAGAAACCGTCACAGGTCGCACAATAGGAAACTCCGCTGCCCTCAAACCGTTCGGCAAGCGGAAACTTATTTCTGGCCGCACCAACCGCAAGCAATATCGTTTTGGCTTCAAATTCCCGGTTCTTGCATATTACCCGGTACCCCTGCTCCGGCTCAATGCCAAGTACCTCGTCGGATATGACCTCAATTCCTAGGGCTTCAGCCTGACGGATACCCTTTTGGACTAATTCCTTACCGGAAACGGAAGAAAAGCCATAATAGTTTTCTATCGTATGTGCTTTTTCCAAGGCTCCGTTATCCTTGCCGATAACTACCGGCCGAAAGCCATACCGCTTTAAGTAAACTGCCGCGGTAATCCCGCAGGGACCGCAGCCGATTACCACACAATCTATTTTACTCATAAGTCTTAATCCAAGATTTCAGTTCTTCCAGCGGCATATAGCCGACTCTTTTATCGACTAAATTTCCGTCTTTAAACAAAAACAGCGTCGGTATAGAGGATACGTTAAAGGCTTCGCTGATTTCCTCTTCCTCATCTACATTGACCTTGCCAATCGCAAGCCCTGTGTCCTTATCCAGCTCCTCCAGTACCGGAGTCAGCATCCGGCAGGGACCGCACCAGCTCGCCCAGAAATCAATTAAAGCAAGCGGCTTATCCTTGTAAAAATCTTTAAAATTCTCTTTTGTTAAATGTTCCAGCATATCTTTTTCCTCCTAATGTTCCTTATGCTTATAAGCTAAAGTTGATACGTCAATCGTATCAATAAAATTTTCACCCTTCATACTGTCGGGCTCATGCGTAAATACAATTCCCTCGCCGTTTAGCTGTTCCGATGCCAAAAACAACAAAATCGCAGCACAGTTTGATAAATTTAAACTCCGAATTTTATCCGTCGTAGGTATGCGGTAGCAGTCGGCAAGATTATCCTTTAGGATATCGTAGGCGATTCCCGTAGATTCCGCACCAAAAATCAAATAGATATCCTCATTTGTTTCTTTAAAATTGATTTGCGACGGCGATTTATGCCCGTACCGGGTTAAGAAATAATATTTCCCGGGGTTTTTCGCCTTGAAATCGGCGTAATTTTCATAAACGGCATAATCTATATATTCATAATAATCCACGCAGCTGCGTTTCAGTCTTGCCTCGTCCAGTTTAAAGCCCAAGGGCTTAATTAAATGCAGCTTGGCGTGAAAGCCGACACAGCTCCGCATAATGTTTCCTGTATTCTGCGGGATTTCCGGATGATACAATACGACATTTATTTTCATAACAACCTCTTTATATACTCTTTAAAATTTGATGCAGGGCGTAATAAATTCCGTCCTCTAATGGGTCTAGGGTCACATAGTCGCTGTGCCTTTTTACCTCATCGGGTGCCAATGCCATGGCTACGGATATATCCGCCGCCCTTAAAAGCTCAATATCATTGTAGTTATCGCCAAAGGCAATTATCTTTCTGCCGGGATAAGTTCTACGCAGGGTGCCGATTCCCGAGGCCTTATGAATATCGCCGTTCATAACGTCGTATCCGATAGGACACACGGAAACAAACCGCAAATCCGGATAGGAATGGAAATCCGATGGCTTTAGTCCATGCCCGTAAAGTCCCATAGAATAAATCTTCTGTGTGAATAGATAGGACCTATCCACAAGTTTTGGAGTATCAATGTCGAAATAAGGAACAAATTCGTCAAAAATCGGGTGCTGTTCTATTCTCAGGTATTCCTTTTCTGTTAAAAACGCCAGATGAAAATGTTTTTTCAGCATAGCTGCTATGGTATTTTTATCTATTTCCGAAGAAAACAAAATCCGGTTTTGAGCGATAATCAAGGCTCCGTTATTCAAAACAGCTCCGTCGATTTCTATCTGCGATAAAATATCCTGCATTTGTCCCAAGCATCTGCCGGTTGCCAGCATTACCATATCTCCCTGCTTTCTCAGCTCCGACAGGGCGGCTATGGCTGAGGCGGGAATTCTCCCGTCTTTGGAGAGGGTGCCGTCAATGTCAAATAAATAGAGATTACTCACACTGCTCACCGGTCAAAGAATAGGCGTCATAATCCAATATTTTAACCTTGATTCGCTGTCCGAGCTGAAGCTCGTATTTGGCAGCCACAAAAATACAGCCGTCAATATCGTCCGGGGCATAGCCCGCAGACCTTGCCACATACAGGAAGGATTCCTCATCATAGCCGATAATAAAGGCATCCTCAACGACCGTTCCCACCAACTGATGGTTCTTCTCTAGAAGAATTTTCTGCTGAGCCTCCATAACCCGTTCATACCGGCTCTGCTTCTCCGCCTCGGAAATCTCCTGCGGATAATCGCACGCTTTCGTTCCTTCCTCCAAGGAGAAGGTAAAGGCACCTAGGCGGTCAAATTGCACCGTATTCATAAAATCAATCAAATGGTCCACATCCTCATTCGTTTCATAGGGGAATCCTACAATCAACGTTGTCCGGAGAATCGCATGAGGTATCCTCATCTTTATTTTGGCAAAAAGCTGCAATAAATATTCCTTACTGCCCCGGCGGAGCATTTTCTTTAGGACCGTATCCTCACTATGCTGAATCGGAATATCAAAATACGGCATTACCTTAGGGTTATCCCTTATGAAATCAATCAGCTCATCGGTCACAATATCCGGATAAAGGTATAAAAGACGGATTTTGAAATCTCCCTCAATCACTACCAGCTCCTTCAGTAAATCGACTAGGGTAAGGCGATGATACAAATCATAGCCGTATTTGGTCGTATCTTGGGATATGAGATTAATCTCATAGGCACCCTCCCGGACATGCATCTTAACCTCTTCGACAATATCCTCAATCCTCCGGCTTTTCAGTCTACCCCGAATCAGCGGAATCGCACAAAAGGCACAGTGATTCATACAGCCCTCGCTGATTTTCACATACCGCATATATGACGGAGTAGAATATACCCGATTCAAGTAGGAACATTCTTCCGTCAGATGATAATCTGAGGATACGACACTGTCGATAATCCGCCCGATATCTCCGTATTCGTCAATGCGGATAAACCGGTCTACCTCCGGGAGAAGGTCCTCAATCTCTTTTTTATATCTCTGCGGCAGGCAGCCGCAGACAATCAATTTTTTTCCGCCGGATTTATAATCCGCTAAAGATAGGATAACGTCAATCGCTTCCTTTCTTGCCGGCTCAATAAAGGCACAGGTATTTACCATTAAAATATCCGCCTCCTCGGGAGAGGCAACAAGCTCCATCTGTGTCTTGCAGACACCTAATATCATTTCTGAATCGACTTGGTTTTTAGCACAGCCAAGACTTACCATATACAGCTTCATATACTTCCTACTGCAGGACAGCCGCCAAAATCAAAATACCGGCTACGGTAAATAAAACGGATAAAACCGCTGTCCATGCACCCTTCCTTTTTCTTATTAATCCGTAAATCAGACCAACGACAGGTCCAATCAAAAGATACAGCCATTTCAGGCTATGATTCAAATAGGCTTTATCCCATGCGATGGGAAGCTCGAATCTGCCGTGAATCAAACTGATGACAAAAATTGCCGCAATACCGCTAATAAAGCCCAGCAATACACTGATTATACCGGACAGCACCCGATGAGTACGCATAGCCTTCCGGCGGTACAGCTCCTCATTTTCCTTTATCCGCCGAATATTTTTTAACTGTTCTTCTTTTAGCGGTGCCGTGCCGGCAGCCGAATTTTGAATCAAAAGAACATTATCTAATGCCTGCCGTGTTTTATTAACGCGAATTCTTAAAATAACACAGGCAATAACCGTTATCGGCAAAGCCCCCAAAAAGGCATATAATTCCGAAGAACTGACGATATTCTCCGGTATTGTAAAATCAACGGAATCCATAGTCTTTAACAGCTCGGCGGTACCGACAATCGCCAAAAACAAAACGGAAAACAGAATCGTCATTACCGTATATCGTTTCAGCTTATTCGCAAGCCGCTCCTGCCGCTTCACGGTCTTGTCAGAAAGCCGGCTGGAAGGGGCTTCAAAGACCTGCGGCTGAGTATCCTCTTCCGGCACTGGCTTAGTTTCGGATACAATTTCCTCTTCCAGAGCCTCCGTCGGCAGCTTAACCGTATTATTCTTCATATAGTCGGCACAGATGTAGGTCTGACAGTACGCCTTATCCAATGTATACTGCTCTAAATCCAGCTTCTTTTTAACCGTAATCCGTCCCTGACCGGAAAGTCTTACAACCTCCGTGTAGATTTCATAAAGCCTTGCCGCCATATCTACATAGCTGTTAAAATCAAAGACCTTATCCAGTTTCATTTTATTCTTTTTTATTTTCTTTAATTCCTTATATAACGGCTTGGCTTCCTTTTTATAGGTATATTTATCGAAATTATCCAATAGCCACCAAAAAAAGGTATCGCTGATTAACCGCAGCAAATCCTGTTCCTCAAACTCACAGCGAAGGAGCTTTACCGCAGAGAATACCGGTATAGCCTCGCTTCGCATACGGTATACCTCCTTAAAGCCTGTTTTATGAGCCAAAAGAAGCTGAAAGCGGTCATTTTTTACGATTTTAAGCGTCCGGCGGAAGCGTTCCTCATCGTAGATAAAGACATTGGAAATAAAGCTTTGCAGAGATTCAACGTAATCAAACTCATAATAGGTTGTCAAATACTCCAGAGTAAAGGAATCATCGATATTTTTTTCTATAAAATAGGCGTCGGAAGAAAGACTAGGCTCAATATTCAAAACGGCGTAGGTGCGGCTGATTCCCAAATCCTCCATAAAGGCATAAATCGCCCGATGCTGTTTCCCGTATTTCTTTAAAGCCTCCACAAATTGACGAAAGGTAAGCTGTTCTCCGTTAATGACAACCCTTTTATCCTCGCACAAAGAAAAGATAATAAAGGTAAGCACGTTATTCTCATATTTGCAGGAGGTTATAGCGGACGCAATCTCCCGGGCAAGCTGTTTATTCTTAGAACGGACAAACCGAATCAGTCCCTTGGCATTGCGGCTGATATCCTCCAGTCCTTCCGCAAAATTCTGGGAATACAGGATTCCCAGCTCATTTAAGTCTTTTAGTACCTCATTATGGAATGTGTAGTCCTTACTCATTCTGTTTTCCTCCTATTTTAAATCCCGGCTATCCAATAGAATGGTGACCGGACCATCATTCAACAGCTCAATTTTCATATCGGCACCGAAAATGCCCCGATAAACATTTATATTATTTGCCTCTAAGGCCTTACAATATGCATCATAAAATGCTTTTGCCCGTTCAAATTCCATAGCCTCGGTGAAGGACGGACGATTGCCGTGACGGCAGTCTGCATAAAGAGTAAACTGGGAAATCGCCAGTATCTCTCCTCCTGCCTCCGCAAGACTTCGATTCATTTTATGCCGTTCGTCCTCAAAGACCCTCAAACCCGCCGTCTTTTTTGCCAAAAGAGCGACATCCTCCAGAGTATCCCCTCGGCAAAAGCCGACAAGGCATAAAAAGCCGTTTTGAATCTGACCGGTAATTTCGGTATCTACCCGGCAGGAGGCATACTTGCACCGCTGAACTACTACTCTCATAAATTATCTCTTTCTATATTATAAATAAATTTAACCTTCTTCATATTGACAATCATCTTTTCCAGTTCCACCAAATTGCTGGTCATAACCTTTAGCTTTACAATCGTTTCCAAATTGGCATTGCTGTTGGCGGAAATCGCCAAAATAGACATTCCGCTAGCGGAAACCGTATTCATAATTTCCACCAATAGATTCATATTGCTGGTCGCATAAATCTTAATGCTGACCGGATACTTTCTTCCCGGATTGGTTGCCCAAGACAGCGGTATCAGCCGCTCCGTCTGAAAGGATTTGGCATTTTTACAGTTTTTATGGTGAACGACTATGCCGTTTCCCTTCGTGACATACCCCATAATTTCATCGCCGGGTATCGGATTACAGCAGCTTCCGAGTTTCAGCTGGGGATTGGTTAATCCCTCTACTACGACTCCCGTTTCACTGTTGGTCGTCAGTATCCGCTGATTTCTTTCCATCTGCCGGTTTAAAGCCTCCTCCGTCAGACGGTTATCCTCACCGACATACTTGGTGACGATGGTTTTAGCCGATAGATTGCCTTTGGCAACCTCCAAATATAAATCCTCTAAGGAGTTGACATTATTTTTAGAAAAGTTCTTAAGAATAAACTCGTCCGTTAAATCATAGCCCGTAATGCGGCTGTTATGAAATTCATCTTCAATCAGAGATTTTCCCTGAGCGAGCAGAATATCCTTATTCTGCTTATTCAAAAAACTTTTAATTTTATGTCTGGCGTGCGTTGTTTTAGCGATTTTCAGCCAGTTTTCCGAAGGACCAAAAGAATTCTTATTCGTTTTTATCGAAATAATATCCCCTGTCTGAAGCTCATAATCCAAAGGTACAATATGATTATTGACAATAGCACCTACCGTTTTATTGCCGATGCCGGTATGAATCTTATAGGCAAAATCCAGCGGGGTCGCTCCTCTCGGCAGGTCGATGACCTCTCCCGTCGGCGTATAAACGTATACGTTGGTGCTTAGAATATCCTCCTTAATGGTTTCCACATAATCCTTAGCCTCACTCGGCTTTTCCTCTTCGGAAAACTTTAGAAGCTCGCCGTACCATTTTAGCTTCTGAGCGATTTCAAACTGTTCCTTTTCCCGGGAATATTCTACATTTTCCTTATATGCCCAATGAGCGGCGATACCGTATTCGGCGACCTTATCCATTTCCTCCGTCCGAATCTGCACCTCAAAGGTAAAGCCGTCGTTGCTGATAACCGTCGTATGCAGGGACTGATACATATTTGGCTTAGGAACGGCAATATAATCCTTAAACCGTTTCGGCACCGGTGTATAATGGGCGTGAATCAGCCCCAATACCTGATAACATTCTCCAACGGTATTAACGATAACCCGGATAGCCAGAACATCATAAATATCCTCAAACGCTTTATTCTGCGTTTTCATTTTTTTATAAATACTGTAAATATTTTTAATTCTTCCCTTTATCTCTAAATGCTCGAACTGATATGGCGATAAAAATTTTTTTATCTCCTCAATCGTGTGGTCTACGTTTTGGATTCTTGCGGATTCATCGCTTTTAATCTGCGTCAAAATCTTATTATACATCGTATTATCCACATACTTTAAAGCCGTATCCTCAAGCTCCGCCTTGATTCGGAACATACCGAGCTTATGGGCAAGCGGGGCATAAATCTCCAAGGTTTCTCTGGCGATTCTGACCTGCTTCTCGCTGTTTAATGCCCCTAGGGTTCTAATATTATGCAGTCGGTCGGCAAGCTTTACCACAATGACCCGAATATCCCTCGCCATAGCCAGAAGCATATGCTGGTGGTTTTCTACCTGCTTCTGCTCAAGCGATGCAAATTTCAGCTGTCCGACCTTCGTCACGCCGTCGACAATAGAGGCAATATCCTCGCCGAATTCCCGGATTAAATCCTCGTTGGTACACGCCGTATCCTCGACGACATCATGCAAAAGTCCTGCCGCAAGCGTAGCGGGACCAACATGAAGCCCGGCTAAAATACAGGCGACATTCAGCGGATGAATAATGTATGCCTCACCGCTTTTCCGGTATTGTCCCTCATGCATCCGGACTGCTAAATCGTAAGCCCTTCGGATAATCTGCTGGTCGGATTCCTTGTGGATATATGAACTTGTCAGCTTATACAAATCCTCATAATCTGTATAGCTCATAATATCATCTCCCCTGTAATTCTCGTTATTCTCCTTCGTATTCCATTAAGGAGTAAACATCATAGCCCTTTAAAAGTTTTCTTCCGTTTAAGTCTACCAAATCAATTAAAAAAGCCATACCGACAACCTCAGCACCCAGCCGCTCACAAAGATGAGCCGCCGCTAAAGCCGTCCCTCCGGTCGCCAGCAAATCGTCGACAATGACTACTTTGTCGCCCTTTTTCAAGGCGTCTGCGTGCATAGACAGAGTATTCGTCCCATATTCCAGACTGTATTCCTCACTGACAGCCGCTCTGGGAAGCTTTCCCGGCTTGCGGATTGGCACAAACCCCAAATTCAAGCTAACCGCAACCGGACAGCCAAACATAAAGCCTCTTGCCTCCGGTCCTACAATTATTGTAGCGTTTTTCTTCTTGGCATATTCGGCAATTAAGGAGCAGGCATAGGCAAAGGCCTCCCCGTTTTGCATCAGCGGTGTAATATCGCGAAACATAATTCCTTTTTTCGGAAAATCTGCAATACTTGCAATATAATTTTTTAAATCCATAAATACTGCCTCCATGTAATGATATATAAAATTATATCATATTCTTTAATGTTGATAAAGGTATTACAAAAAAAATTTAGGAGGTTTTACTATAAAAAAAACGAAAAAATTTAAAAGCATTTTATTCATTATTGCCGCCTTAAAAATTCTAGGTTTGCTGTATAAAATCCTGACAACCCGAATCCTCGGACTCGATGGTATGCGGCTGATTTCCATGATTATGCCGACCCTTGCCCTGTGCCTTTCCGTATCCTCTCTTTCCATTCAAACCGTATGCAATCAAAATGTCGCCAGCAACCTGAATATCAAAACCACCCGAATCAGCGTCATCATGCTGTCCTGTCTAAGAGTGACTTTGATTTCCTCCTCAATCATCTCCATACTGATGCTGCTGTCCTTCCCCATTTATAAATATATCTATCAGGAATCCTTTATATATTATCCTCTGCTTCTCTGTATTCCGCTTTTGTACTTATCCAATACCTCCGGCGTAATGAAGGGGTATCTTGAGGCAAATAATGAATTTGGCACAACCTACTTTTCCAATCTGGTAGAATCTCTAACCAAGCTCCTGCTGACGGTTTTTCTTTTAATTCTCTTTAAGGAAAAATCCTTAGAATTTAAAACGATTATCGTCTTTCTATGCCTAACCCTTTCCGAGCTTTCCTCCTGCTTGGTTCTTTCCTACAAAATCAAGCACAAGCGAAAAATTCAGTGGATTAAAACCAATTCCTATGAACGTCAGGTGTTAAAGCAGGCGATTCCTCTGACGCTGACGTCGCTGAGTGCCACCGTTTCTGGATATATTACCCCGTTTGTCTATTACTATGCCTGCAGTAAAATTCAGATTGATTTTTTGGAATCGACAACCTACTACGCCCTAGTCACCTCGTATGCCATTCCCCTGCTTATCAGCGGACAATACGGAATACTCACCATTTCCAAATTTATATTCCCGAATATCACCAAAAATATTAACCGTCCGCAGCGGTTAAACGCGATTTTAGATAAAGCCTTTCTCATCAGCATTGTCGTCGCTGTCATCAGCTTTACGCTTTGTTTTTTTCAGGCGGACACGATGCTGAAGCTGATGTATGACGATACAACCAGTGCCCACATCGTCAAATTTCTCGCTCCGATATACCTATTCATTTATTTTGACCCTATTTTCATCGTTATTCTCCAGTCCTACCAAAAGGAAAAAAGCCTATTATGGATTACCATTTTGTCCCAAGTCATCACCATAATAAGCATTTATGCCTTATCCGTAAATCCGTTTTTCAATACCGCCGGCTATATTATCGGCTTTTCTATCGGGGCATTATTTAAGTGTATCGCCTTATTCTTCTTTTCCCTAAAGACCTCCGGCTATAAGCCGAACGGTTTAAGGTATCTGGCATTTCTGATTCCCTCAGCCGGCTATGTCGCTTTGCTGCTGCTTTCTAAAAATCCGATATATTACCTAGCTATATCTTTAGCTTACATCCTTTTATGTCTTGGACTTTACTGCTGTTTTTATAGTAATAGGTTAAAAAGCCTTCAAAGTAGGAGGCATAAATAATCTTCTTTACCTCTATGTTTGCCTGAATTAATGCCCGGTCGATTTTTTCCTGTTCTAAGCTGATACACTCTAAATTATCCTGAATATATTCCCCGCTTAAAATAACAGGCATAATCACCTCATGATGAGGATAGTTTTTAAAAATAGACAGTGTGCCGTTTGTTTCAAGAATCGCCATTTTTATTTCACTGATATCCATAATATGCTCCAGCCGCATTTGACAGACAAGGTCGTCGATGGTATAAAGCTCCTTCTTCATATTCTTTACCTTCAATACCCCCTCATAGACTATGATGGTGGGATTACCGTCACAGACGTTTCTAAGCTTGGCAAAATGAAGAAGGGCTAAGGACAAAAGCTTCTGCAATACGGCAAGCACCAAAAGACATAACAGACTGGTCCAAAAGAATTCGTCGTTGTCGATGCCGATAGAGGCAATATCCGCAATAATCAAAAGAATGACAAGGTCGAAAATAGACAGCTGTCCGACCTCTCTTTTTCCCAAGACCCGAAGGATTGCGATTAAAATAAAATAAATGATAACAATTTTAGCAATTATCCAGTAATAGTTCATTGATTTCACCAATACTATTTTTTCTTAAAACAATGAATCTATGCATACGAATTCCAGTCTGCTTCTTAATCAAGGAAATATTTACATAAATTCAGGGGAGCCTTCATACGCTTTATTAGGTGATAAAGATGAAGAAAAAAATTATCAGTGGCATTAAAATTTATATCTGCTGTATCATTTATATTCTGGTGGTAGCCTTTATATATTCTCTATATCTGATGAAAACAAATCATAATTCAAATAAAATCGTGGAATTAATATTCGGCATAACCACCTTTTTGCTGTTAGGAATCCTGTATGGAAATATGATTCATAAGCGGGGACTTATCGTCGGACTCATCGCCGGCATTACTCACGTTCTTTTGATTGGACTTGTATTCTTTCTTTCCACCGGCAGCTTTGAAATAAAAATTCTTCCTGCCGTCATTTATGTCGTTTCCTCTTCTCTGGGCGGAGTTCTCGGAATTACCTTTAAAAAAATTATTTAATATGATACAATTAATGCAGGTGATAAAATGAAGCCACTTGCATATAGAATACGCCCGGCATCCCTAGACGATATTGTCGGGCAGGACCATCTGGCAGGTCCAAAGGGTGTAATCCGGAAAATGCTGGAACAAAACAAAATATTTTCTATGATTCTATACGGACCGGCAGGGTGTGGGAAAACCTCGATTGCGGAAATCATCGCCAACACCTATCCCCTTTCGTCCTTTTCCTTCAACGCCTCCTGCGATTCTAAGGCGAAGCTCAAGGAGATTGCCGACAGTGCCAAATACTATCCGAATACAGTTTGCATTATCGACGAAATCCACCGTATGAAGAAGGACGTTCAGGACTTTCTTCTGCCCTTTGCCGAATCCGGCGTTTTAACGATTATCGGGCTGACAACGGAAAACCCGTATCGTTCAATCAATCCTGCCGTAAGAAGCCGCTGTCATATCTATCGAATGAATGAAATCAGCCGGGAGGACGTTGTTCTGCTCCTGAAACGGACGATTCAAAAGGAAAAACTGTATGAAACGCCGGAGGAAATCCTAGACTATATCGCTGTCGTATCCTCCTGCGAAATCCGCACTGCCCTGAATATGCTGGAAATCATCAATATGCTGGATGAAAAGGATTTGACGCTGGATAATGTAAAGGCACTCATCGGAAAAAAGAGCTTTTTAATCGACGAAAAGGGGGAAAACTACTACGATGTAGCCTCCGCCCTGATAAAATCCATTCGGGGAAGCGACCCGGACGCCGCTCTTCACTACTTGGCAAGGCTTCTGCAGACAGAGGATTTGGAGTTTATCGGAAGGCGGCTTTTATGCTCGGCCTATGAGGATATCGGCTTAGGCAACCCCAATATCGGTCCAAGGGTTTACGCCGCCGTGCAGGCTGCCCTGTCGCTGGGGCTTCCGGAGGCAAGGCTTCCTTTAAGCTATGCCGTAATTGACTTGGCTACCTCGCCAAAATCCAATTCTGCTTATCTTGCTATCAATGAGGCACTGGAGGATATAGAGAATCTGACCTCTATGGCAATCCCGCCGCATATTTTAAACAAGGAGCTGAAAAGCGGACGGTATGAATATAAATACCCTCATGATTATGAAAACGGCTACGTTTCTCAGCAGTATATGCCCGACGCCCTGCTTGGCAAGGTTTACTATAAACCGAAAAGCACCGGCTCCTATGAAAGAGCCATTGCCGAATACATGAAGCGGATTAAAGACGGTCAATAATTTTATCAAAATCATCTAAAGAAATATACGGAGCTTGTCCATGATATATCTTATTTTTACTTTGATATAGGACATCTCCTTTTTTTTGCAGACGGCAGGCAATATCACAGCCAAACAGCTTGACAGAGGTCGTCACATCTGCCAGATGAAAGGATAAAATATCACAGTTGCCGAGATTGATTTTGCTTAAAGCACTTCTGTCCTTAATAACGATGCATAATATCATATCGACCTTTACGCCAAACTGCATAACATAGGAAAGCTTTTGCAGCATAGAGGAATCAAAAAGATTGGAATTAAAAAAGATAAAATGGAATATCGGACGCATTTCCTCATATTCGCTTCCCATACTTTTGATTTTTTTATTCGCCTCGGCTACCGTATCCACATTCAGGTATTTTAAAACCTCGCTTCTTCTTTCATACTCGCTGAACGCCTCATCGAAGGAAATGGAGGTAGACCGTTCATTATTGATATAGTGAATCTTCGTCTGTCCCAAGCCGGCAAATTCATGATATAAATCATAAAAATAAATATCATCCGGCGAATAGCCCTTAAAAATAAGGCTTGCCAAAAAACACCGGATAAAGGTCTTTACGCCGCTGGTCGCATCGCCTAAAACGCATAGTGTTTTTCCCTGCGTAATATCCAGCTCTATCCCCTTATTATCCACGTCGATACCCAAAACGATTCCCTGCTGATTCAAATGGGCAAGCAGAACGCTTTTCAGCGTCAAAAGCTTTTTAAACTGATTGGAGATTTCAACGTAAACCAGCAAATCATTCCGGATAAAAAAACAGCATTTATTAAAGAAGCCGCTGATTTCGGAAATGGTATTTTCGCTTTTATGAGCCAGCTTCAATATAAAGCGGGAGGAGGTATAGGACGTTTCAAAGCCGTCGCAGACGCAGTAAATATGATTCTTGGTAATAAACTCCTTCAGCTGTTCAAAGCGTTCCCGGTTAATCTCCTGCTGGAGCGTAAAATTGACCGCCTCTTCATTATCCATAAGAATGGAAAGCGGAATCTTAGGCGTTTTGGCGGACGCCTTAGGGTAATGCATATTTTTAAAATAGCTCTTCACAGCGGTAAAGACCGTCATCGGAATCTGACGCAGCTTGCCGCCCCGAAATAGCTTGAAGAATTTAAAGTCAATGATATAACAGATACCGACCGCAATACAGCCAATCGCCAGCAAAATAGCTCCGATTTTTCCGCCGATAAACATTACCACCTGAAGAATTAAGGCAACGATAATCCCGCCGCCGCAGCTGTATCCATGCTCGAAGTGCTTAAAATACCGGGAATACAGACCCACCGTTTTCGTCAAAACAGAGGTGTTTGTCATCATTAGGGCATCATACAGTCCGAGATGGGCAAACACGGAAAGTCCCAGATAAATCAAAACAGCTCCAAAAAAGAAAATATGATGTAAATCTACCTTTTTATTTAAAACCAAATCCTTTACGGAGTAAATAATGATAAACAATAGGACAAAAATAGAAAAATCACCAAACAGAATCGAAAAAATTAAAAAGATACTGTCAAAGCTCCCCACTCTTCCAATCATCAAAATACAAATAATACTTAAAAAAATACCAACCGCAATACATAAATAATTCTTCTTTTCTTCCTTCAGCTTTATTTTGGTCTTAGGCATATTTTTCACCTCTAGGATACAATACCAAATTTAAGGCAAAAAAAAAGAAGAAAAATCACTAAGACGTGATTTTCTTCATTAAATCTAAATCCGTAGAAATTAAAACCGGAATAATAATCGGATTTCTCTTCGTATCCTTGTAAATATAATGGGATATTTCATTTTTCAGACTGGTTTTAAAATCGCTCCAGTTAATAAATTTAGAAGTCAGAAACTTAGAGGAAACTGTCATAAAAATTTCCTTGATGCGGTGAAGCACCTCGTCATTTTCCTTGGTAAAAATAAAGCCCTTGGTGACAATCTCCGGTCCGACCAGAATAGATTTCGTTCTCGGATTAATATTGGCACAGATTAAAAGCACTCCGTCCTCTGCCAAAAGCTCGCGGTCCCGCATAACGACATCGCCGACATCCTTAAACGCCTTGCCGTCTATCAGCACCTCGGAACAGGCAACATCGCCGGTAATTCCGCAGTATTTCCCATTTTCAAAGGTTAGAATATCGCCGTTATCGGCAATTAGAATCCGGTCATCCGTATAGCCGATACAGTTTGCCACAATCCGCAAAGCGTACTGATGACGGTATTCGCCAATCACAGGGATAATATACTTCGGCTTCAAAATATTAATCATCTGCTTAATTTCCTCGCGATTGGCGGAGGAGGAAGGCAGAAGCGTAGGACTGAATTCCTTGACCTTACTGGTGACATGGTAAATAATATCCAAGGTCCGGGCAGCCATTTTTTCCGTTCCCAAATAAGGAGTCGTCAGAATAACCACCGTATCCGTAGGCTCTAAATGAATCAGGCGGTCAATTTGCTTCGACATTCTTTGAAGCATAAAATACGGCTCATGCCGTTCTCCCGTCACCAGAACAACCAAATCCTTTTCATTATTTAAATTCTTATCGTCGATATATCTTAAATTAGCCAAATTCTCCTCGGGAATATGCAGATAGCCTAAAGCCATCGCCTGATTGACAATCTTCTGCGTCTTTCTTCCGATAATGGCGATTCTCTTTTTATGCTCTATCGCAATATTGACAATCTGCTGAATCCTCAGAATATCGGAGGAAAACAACGAAAAAATTAAACGGTTCTGAGCCTGAGAAATAATATTGGTAATTCTAAGCTTAAACTCTAATATCGTACCGCGGCTATGCTCGTTATTGGCACCTAGGGATTCCGTCAATAAAGCCAAGACGCCCTCCTTGGCAAATACCGCCAAAGAACGGAACATATGAGCATAATTGATACGGGAATTCTGGTCGAAGTTATAATTGCTGGTATAAATGATATAACCGTCCAAGGTTTTAACCGCAATGCCGAAGCATTCCGGAATATTATGGGCGACCTCAAAAAAGCGTACCGTCACGTCCTTAAACTTAAGTGCCGTCTTAATCGTCACCTCAACCAGCTGTTCCGGCTTCGGGACAACTCCGTCCTCCTTCAGCCGCTCCTGCAAAACTGCAAGAGTAAACCGGGAGCCATATACCTTTGTATCAATTTCCTTCAGCAGATGGGATACCCCGCCGATATGGTCGTCATGGGCGTGGGACAAAAACACTCCCTGAATCCTATCCTTGTTTTCAACCAAATAGCTCAGGTCATTGACGATAATATCAACGCCGTACAGCTCGGACGTAGGATATTTCAGTCCGCAATCAAGTATAAAAAGTGATTCATTTATCTCCAAAACATATAAGTTTTTACCGTTTTCCTGAACTCCGCCCAGTGCAAAGAAATTAATTTTACTCATCGTTAAATATAATAAAACCGTAACGTCTTATTAGTCCTCCTTCTTCCATGATTTATTTCGAATCGTACATCAAAACTTTTTTATATTATACTCTATTTTTTTATTTTTCACAAGACTATCTATGATTTTCCAAAAATTTTTTTATAATTCGGGCAGCCGACGCCGGAGCAAACTTAGACGGGATTGCCGAAACAATTTCATAGGAAATCCCATATTTCATAATCTCGTCAATATCAAAGCCGTACGGCGGCGAAGCTACATCGACAACTCGGACACCCGTAAGGGAAGGATAATTGACCTTCACATTCTGCGGAATCGTATTGATGATAATATCGTATTGTCCGTTGATTTCCTCTGCCTTGGAATAGCCCTCAAGACGCAGATACTTTTCCTCGAGCTTATTTTCGGTATATACGCCAAACTCGGTACCTAAAGCCTTGAATAGCCTACAAAGATAATAGCCGATATTGCCGTAGCCTAAAACTAAAATATGGTATTCCGACAGCTCCCGGCTGCCGCCATGCAGATAATAAATTAGCCCCTTAGCCGTAAGCTCGGCATTTTCCATAACAAACGCATGGTCCTTCAGCATTTCATACAGCCGGATATGACGCTCCCGGCATAGCTCTGTTAATTCCTTATTAGCATTTCCGGTATAAATTGCGTTTATGCGGTTTACGTTTAAAATATCCTTCAGATTCAGCTCCGTCTGCTTAATCGTATAATCGGCATGGATACCACCCAGCGGCAAAACCAGCCGGTCGATATTATAAAAATCCTTAAGAGAATCGGAGGAAACGGCGTCGCCCAGCATTTGCGATAAATAGGTGTATCGCACATCACCCTTTATAATTCCAATCAATTTACCACCATACTATGGTATGAGGGCAAAATAAAAGATGCTACCTAAGCATCCTCTATTTTATAAAATTACTTTGAAAAGCTTTCAACTTCTACTTCTACGGATAAACCCTTTGCCGGTACAATGACATGGTTTTCAACCTCTTCGCCGTTTGCACCCTTCTCAACTGCGTCCCAGCTCTTTGCAGCCAATACCTTAAACTCAACGGTTTCTCCTGCCGGCAGCATCTTGGATACTGTATATTTCTTACATTCCTCACAGTATTCTAGCTTAACTGCCTTCTTCGGATTCCATTCTCCCAATGCTGAAACGGATCCGACTAAATATACTTCCTCACATGATGTGTTTACTGCTACCTTAAATTCTACTTTTGTATTTGCCATAAAAGCTCCTCCTTCTATGGTTTATAGTATAATATAAAAAAAGTAAAATGGAATTATAAAAACGTTTACTGAATACGCTTACCTAAAAATCCTATGCATATTTTTAGAAAATTCTACAAAAAATATAACCGCAATACAAA
>ENA-UAOM01000273-UAOM01000273.1-human-gut-metagenome-genome-assembly--contig:-NODE-273-length-18166-cov-9.797526_pt1 | contig 18166 bp, 18 predicted proteins | sample MGYA00243468_ERZ654555 | MGnify/ENA primary metagenome ERZ654555 (study PRJEB26926, sample SAMN06164434) | human gut metagenome | biome: ENVO:00009003; feature: ENVO:2100002; material: ENVO:00002003... | reverse complement strand
GTCATGGTCTTGCGCGTGGTGACGCCCTGCTTGGTGACCGTCAGCGGGAGCTGTGCGGTGGCCGACGAGACGTTGTTCTGGGTGAAGATGGCGTCCAGGGCGGGGTCGGAGCCTATGTCGAAGGTCACCTGCATGACCATCGAACCGTCGTTGGCGCTGGTGGTTTGCAGGTAGAGCATGTCGCTTACGCCCATGACGCTCTGCGCCACGGGTGTCGCCACGGCGTTGTTGACCGTCTCGGCATCGGCGCCGTCGTACGTGGCCGAGACCTCGACCACGGGCGGCGTGATGTCGGGGTACTGTTCGATCGGCAGGTTCAGGATCGAAATCAGCCCCACGAGCACGATGACGATGGCCAGCGACAGGGCGAAGATCGGGCGCGAAACGAAAAATTTCTCCATGGCGTCACTTTTTTTCGGGGATGACCTTCATGCCGTTGTGCAGTTTCTGCTGCCCGGCCGTTACCACCAGTTCCCCGTCGATGAGCCCTTCGTCGATGCACCACATCGACCCGTACGTGTCGCCCGGGATCACCCGGCGGTACATGGCCGTGCTGTCGGGGCGTACCACCCAGACCGAATTGACGCCCTGCGCCTGGCTCACGCACGCCTGCGGCACGACCACGCGCGGCCGTACGGGGCCGACGCTGGCCTCCACACGGGCGAACTGCCCGGGTTTGAGCGAACGGTCGGGGTTGGGGAACATCACTACCAGCACGAGCGTCCCGGTCGTGCTCGACACGTCCTTGCGCGTATAGTCGTAAAGCCCCTCATAGGGGTATTCCGTGCCGTCGGCCAGCATCAGGCGAATGTCGGTGAGCAGTCCCGCGTTGTCGAAGATCGAGGTGCGCGGCCCCGCCGAGCGCAGGTATTGCGCCATCGGGATCGCCACGTCGACGGTCAGCGTGTCGATGTTCGAAATGGTCGTCAGCACCCCGAACTGCGTGCCCGGGCCCACGTAGTCGCCCACGTGTGCCGAGGTGTTGGAGATGATACCGTCGATGGGCGAGCGAAGCTCCGTATAGCCGACGTTCATGCGGGCGCTGCTGAGGGTCTGCTCGGCCGAGCGGACGGTGGCTTCGGCGGCTTTGTACTGGGCCGTATACTGATCCAACTGCGACTGGCTGATGGCGTTGATCCTGGCCAGCGGCACGGCGCGGTCGTAGTTGTTGCGGGCTTCGATCGCCTGCGCCCGGGCCGATTGCAGGGCGGCCTCGGCTGCGAGCATCGAGGTCGAAAGCTGGTCGGGGTCGATTGTGAACAACAGCTGCCCGCGCTTCACGGGCATACCGTTGGCAAACTGCTTCGTAAGCAGGTAGCCGTTCACGCGCGGCTGGATCACCGCATCGAAATTGCTCGCCAGGTAACCGATGAACTCCATGCGGTTGGGAACGCTGTCCGTGACGGCTTCGGCCACGCCGACCCTGAGCGGGGGCATGGCGGTTTCGGGCTTGTGCCTGCTGCACCCCGCGAGGAGTACGGCGAGCAGCCCCGTGATAAGGAAAAGTCTGTTCATACCGGGATGTTTTACACCCTTGCAGGGGCAAAAAACGTACCGTGAACAGGGTGACAGCTAGTTAAAAAGGGGATTATATGCTAAAAAAAGCTGATTTTTTTAACTGCAAATGATGATGTTTAGATAATTTTTATATCTTTGCGTTGATAACAAACCCAAATTAATATAAAAGTTATGAAAGAATTAGTAGCAAAGATCAATGCCGAGTACGAGGTATTCGCAGCAAATGCAGCAGCACAGGTGGAGAAAGGCAACAAGGCCGCCGGTACCCGTGCCCGCAAGTCCGCACTGGAGATTTCTAAGCTGATGAAGGAATTCCGCAAGATTTCCGTAGAGGCTGCGAAATAATCGCTGACTACGTAGACGCAACAAAGGCTGTCCTTTTGGGCAGCCTTTGTTGTTTTCGTGCCGTATGCGGATCGTTCCCGCGGCAAGCCGTACGGTCGCGGCGCAGGTCAGGGCTCGATGCCGAATTTGCGGAACACCTCCATATCCTCTGCGGAGAGGCCCGTCTTGCGGAACGGTACGGCCTCGTTGTGGTCGTTCAGGTAACGGCGCGGCCGGGTGCGGTCGTAGCCCGCGTTGACCAGCGACACGCCCGTGTCGATGTAATTTCCCCGGATCGAAGCCATGTCGGCCATGGTATGGAACAGCGCATGGGTCGTGGCGGGCACCGTGGCGTTTGCCTCGGCGGCAGCGGCCTTGTCGGGGAAATTCTGCCGGTAAGCGTCGGAGAACCACGCCAGCGAAGCGACGTAGAGCTGGTAGGCCGTCGTCGTGGGCGAAGCGTGCAGGAACCGTTCGCGCCTGTCATCGAGGATGTCCTCGCCGTGGTCGGCGCAGTAGAGCAGCGCCGACGAAGTCCCGCGCAGCCCGCGCAGGTACTGGATCGTCTCCGAGAGGAAGAAATCCGTGTAGAGGATCGAATTGTCGTAGGCGTTGCGGAGCGTCTGCACGTGTTCCCGTGAGATCGCCACGTCGTCGTCGGGGCGGAACTGCGCAAACTCGCGCGGGTAACGCTGGTGGTAACTGAAGTGCGAGCCGTAGCAGTGGAGTATGAAGAGCATCTTCTGCGCCTTGTTGCCTTCCACGGCGCGGCGCACCTCGTCCAGCAGCTGCATGTCGTGGCGCGGCGAGCGGATATAGATCAGGTGGTCGGCGTCGCGGGCGAGTTTGTCGATCATGGCGCCCTGCGGCGACTGGTTGGAGATGAACCAGGTCTCGAAACCGGCCTCGTTGAACAGCGCCGGGAGCCCCTTGCGGCGGTAGAGTTCGGGATGTTCGTCGGTCGCAACGGACGAGAGGATCAGCGGCACGCTCTTGTGCGTGGTGTTGCTCTGCGTGAGCATGTCGCGGAAAACGATCAGGTCATCGACCTGCGAAAGGCGGGGATTCGTCTCGCGGTCGTAACCGTACAGCTGCCAGTTCATCGCACGCGAGGCTTCGCCGATGACGTAGACGTATATCTCGCGCCCCGGTGCCTGGGCCGTGCGCGACGCACCGTAGGTGAAATCCTCCGAGGTCTCCTCGAAATTGTAGGCCTTGCGGAATTCCGTGGCACTCAGGTGTACGTTGTAGAGCACGTTGAGCGGGAAGATCTCGTCCCGCAGCACGTGCCGGTCTTCGCTCACGCGGTAGGCCGGCCACAGCGCCAGCATGCCCAGCGCCATGAGCACCGCCCCGGTCAGTCCGACGTTCATGCGCGTGGTGCGCGATATCTGCCGTTTGTGCCCGATTTCGCGCGCGGCGAACCACAGCAGCGGCAGGTACATCACGCAGACCAGGATCACGGAGGGGTAGATGTTGCTCAGCAGCTCGCCCGCCTCGCCCGGGTTGGTCGTCACCAGGTTGGTGAACATGTCCGTGGCGATGATCGAGTTGCCGAAGAGGTACAGCAGCACGATCTGGAACGCGCACAGGAAAATGAACGGGAACGCCAGCCAGATCATTATGCCCGAACGGCGCAGTGCCACGCTCCACATCATATAAAATCCCAACGGCATCAGTATCAGCGCCTCGACCGTCCATACGGAGTAGGGTTCGGTGTTGGCCAGCACGCAGTTGGGGATAATCAGCGCGACAAAGAAATAGACGGTCAGCAGCGTGGTGAAACGGCTGCGGGTTTTGACCGTCCGTCGCCTGTTATTTTTATTCGGATCAGCATTCATATCTTTACTAACCTAAAAAGCTTCGTTCAGGCTCAGCAGGAACCCGCTGGTTTTCTTGCCGAAGCCGTAATCGAGCCGCACATTGACCCGTTTTTTCAGCTCCCACCTCAGGCCGACGCCATAGTTGGGAAGCGTTTCCGACCAGTCGAACCGGTCGAGGCTCTCGAATACGTTGCCGGCACCGCCCCATACCGTGCAGCCGATACGCCGCCAGATGCGCTGGCGCAACTCTACCTGGAAGGTAATCATGTCGTTGTCCGTATAGCGCCCCTGGTAGTAGCCGCGCATGCGCTGCGAACCGCCCATGCGGGCCAGCATCGGCCACGGGGTGCCTTCGGAGTTGAACTCCGCGTAGAGGTCGGTGGCGATCAGTCCCCCTTTCCATACCTGACGGTACCAGTCGGCCGTGAAGGTCGTGCGCCACAGCGACTTGCCGCAGTTGCCCAGCCCCTTGGCGAAGAAGGTCTCCTCCAGGCTGACATAGATGCCCCGGTACGGGTTGGGGATGAAGTCGCGCGAGTCGTACTCGAGGATGGCCCCGATGCCGGTGGCCGTGTAGTGCGTCTTCTGTCCGTACTGCGACAGGTAACGCTCGCTGCGGGCGTCGAATTTCTTGCCCTGTGTGTGCTCGAAGCTCAGGATGCCGCCCACATAGGTGTTGGGCAGCACGCGGTGCAGGTAGCGCCCCTTCACGAGGTAGCGTTTTTCGTTGTACGCCCCCTCTTCGTTATACCGCCCGTCGTGGTAGCCGATGCCCCACATGTCGCGGGGCGCCGAAGCGAACATTACCGTGTAGTCGATGCGTTTGCTGTTGCGGGCGAAGATGTTGTTGCCCGTGACCCCCAGAGCATAGAACCCCGAGATCGAGACATTGGCGAAAATCGAGATGTCCGAGGGCGCCGTCACCGAGTCCGTGCGGTCGATGCGGTAGAGGCCCGCGGCCAGCAGCCCGATGCCGAGGCTCGTATTCTTCGAGTAGCTCGGGCCCCCCGCGAAGGTGAAGTCGATCTTCTTTTCGAACGTGCGGTCGGTGGTCGAACCTTCGAAATATTTTACGACGCGGCGCAGGAACGGCGGGCGTTTTTCGGCCTGCGGTTCCTCCTCCCCCGGAAGCGGGGTGTATGTATAGTGCAGCGTATCGCTGCCGTTGATGTATACCTCCTGCTCCTGTGCCCGTCCGTGCAGGGCGCAGCCCAGGGCAAAGCATACAACGGCTATCCTGCGCAGCATCCGGCTATTTGTACTTCTCGATTGTTTCGTAGAAATCGGCCTTGTCCTGCTCCGAGAGCACGCCCTTGCGCAGGAATACCAGCTCGCCTTCCTTCGATACGATCATCAGCACGAACTGGTTGTTGCAGTCGCCCAGCTCCCATGCCGTGCTCAGGATGCGATCCTGGTCGGCCAGTACCAGCGCGCCGTTCTTGGCCGTGCGCTTCTTGGCCATGTTGCGGGCCATGCCGTTGGGAACCATCGGGGCGTCCTTGAGGTTCATCACCCCGAAGCCGTAGATGTTGTCTCCCTGTGCCCGGTGGTTCTCCTCCAGCTCGACCGTGAAGTCGTTGTTCTGCTTGTGGCGGTCGGGATCTACATAGAATATCATCAGGTTCTTCTCTCCCCAGTACGGCAGTTTGGTCGGTTTGCCGTCGAGGTCGAGCACTTCGACATTGTTCACTTTGCGCGGCAGCCCCTGGGCCATGGCTGCGGATGCCGTGAGCGAGAGGGCCGCCAGCATCGCGATTACTTTCATCTTCATTATATTCTGTTTTTTGGTTTTAAATGAAAACAAATCGGGACAAAGTTACAACATTTCCGCTAACATACCGACCGGCAGGCCATATAATATTGTTCTCTTCGTTCAATTTTTTCGTTTCGCAGGGAAAAGGGCCGTGTCGAATGCGTACAGCCCGCCGCCGGACATGGCCAGAAAAACATAGACCCCCAGCCAGGTGAATGCCAGCGTCCCGAAGCCCGGGGCGCCCCAGAGCAACACCCCGAGGATTCCCGCGGCCATGACGATGGCCGATGCCCGCACCCACAGGCCCATGATTATCAGGGTGGCGAGCACCACCTCGACGAGCGAGACGATGACGAACACGGCCGGGCTGCCGGCGAATGCGAAAGAGGGATACGAGTTGACGATCTCGTTGTAATCCTGTATTTTGCCTATGTTGTGGAAGAACATCATGCCTCCCGCGAACAGGCGCATGTACAATACGGCCCAATCCATGTGCCTGCATTGTGCGATCCGTTCACCGATTCTTTTTTCCATGCCCCGTGCCGTGCAATTTGCATTCCAAACCCCGGTGAGGCGAATATCCGGCCACGCCGCACCGCCTCAATCGTCCTGCCGGGCGAAAGACCAGTGCGTATGGATGATCTCCCAACCGCCGGACGTTGCGGCCGTGTAAACTTCCGTGCAGTGCATCCTGAACACCTGCCCGTCCCTGAGGGCCTCGTAATCGTATGCCAGGACGGCAGCGCCCGGCGACAATCGCACGACGGGGTCGATCATCCGGTACGTGTCGATCCAGATCTTGCCCCTGACCGTGCCGTAGTACTCTCCGAGGGCTTTTTTGCCGATGAGTTTGCGTCCGAGAGCCGGGTCGAAATAAACTACGTCGCCGGACGTGAGTTCCAGGAACCCGTCGGGGTCGCCCTGGTTCCACCGCTCCAGTGCCCGCCGTTCCAATGCGATGATTGCGGCTTCGGGAGCCCCGCCGCAAGGGGTGTGGTTCGTGTTTCGGTACATAAAATTGAATTTAGGATGTATGACGTGTCGGACTTGTTATACCGCGGGTTGTCGGCACAGGCTCCGCCTTTTGGACGGGCAGCGGCACGGCACGACCCGATAAATTTGGCACTCCTCGCGTCTTGTACTATCTTTGCGGCCATGGAAACAAAGATACTTTTCGTTTGTTTGGGGAATATTTGCCGCTCCCCGGCTGCCGACGGAATCATGCGGCACATCGTCCGCGAACGCGGGCTCGGGGCGGAGGTTGCGGTCGACTCGGCCGGGACATATGCCGGGCACACGGGCGAATTGCCCGATGCCCGCATGCGGCGGGCTGCGTCGCGCCGCGGTTACGAACTGACGCACCGTGCCCGGCAGATCCGCGAGGAGGACTTCGGGAAATTCGACATGATCGTGGTGATGGACGACCGCAACTACGAGCACGTGCACCGACTGGCGCCGTCGCGTGCGGATGCCGCCAGGATCTTCCGTATGCGGGAGTTTTTCAGCCGTCACCCCGGCTGGGATCATGTTCCCGATCCCTATTACGAAGGGGCCGAGGGCTTCGAGCTGGTGCTCGACATGCTGGAAGACGGCTGTGAGGGAATCCTCGCGCACCTCGGGAAATAGGCTGCCGGAATACCGGGCGGACGGGTGCAGGTGTCATTTGTCGGAAAACCCTGCCGGCACCGCGGCTCGGAATGCGAAACACCGGCCCGGAAATACCTGGCCGGAGCGTTCATGTTCCGGGAATCCCTTAGAAATCGAGCCCGAAGCTGATGCTGTACGTGTTGTGCAGCAGTGTCTCCTTGCGTGCGATCAGGTAGGCGAAATCGAGGCGCAGGTGCAGGAACCGCACGCCGGCGCCGACCGACCCGTAGGTGGGGTAGTAATTCCGCCGTTCGCCATAGTGGTAGCCTGCCCGCAGCTGGATGAGCTGCATGAGGTTGTATTCGGCGCCTACGGACATCTGGAACCCGCGCACCCGTGCCGGGGAGAAATAGTAGCCCCAGTCCGCCCCGACGGTTATTTCGTGGGCATCGGAGAGGAACGTATCCAGCGCCACGCCTGCCGTGAGATCCATCGGCAGCGTATAGTCCGTTTTCCCGAGGTATCCGCCCAGGTTGCCCAGCTTGCCCCCGACGCGCAGCGTGGAGTAGCTGCCGACGTTCTCCAGCGGCATCGACCATGCCGCGCTCAGGTCGACGGCCAGTGCGTCGGCCGTGTCGTCGGGGCGTTTGAGGTGCATGTAGCGCCCCACGATGCCGACGGCCCACCTGTCGCCCAGGCGGCGCGAATAGCCCAGGTCGACGGCCATGTCGTTGTTGCCCCGTTCGCGCAGGTATTGCCGCCAGCCGATCTGTGCCAGGTTGACGTTGTCGAACCGGCAGAACCCGGTCACGGCATAATAATCGAATTCGCCCTGCCCGTAGTAGGACGAGGAGACCTGCGAGGGCATCTGCGAAAAGATGGCCGTCGCCGAGTTATTATAGATGGCGTGTGAACCCGACAGGGTCGTCATGGCTACGCCGCCCATGCCGAGCGCCTTGGCGTCGGGTGTCGGGAGCGTAGCCTCTTGCGCCGTCGCATACAGCGCGGCGGCGAGGAGTGCCAGGGTGGTTGTCAGACGTTTCATACGGCAAATATACACAAAAAGATGCAACTTGTATTCCGGGGCGTCGGCTGCGCCCGTTCCGCGGGCATGAGAGCCGCTTCAGGAGCGCTGCGACCGGCTCGAAGAAGTGCGAAAAGGCTTCTGCCGACGGAGCGTAAGCGTGCGGAACTCCCGGTAGGGTACGCATATAAGAAAAGTGCCCGCCGGATTTGTCCGGACGGGCACTTTTTCTTTTCGGCCGGTGTCTCGCGGCGCGGTTTTTCGTATTTCTATGGTCTGTACCGTCTTTTAGCAGTTCATCGCGCCGCAGCAGTGGATCACCTGCCCGCTGACATACGACGAGAGATCCGACGCGAGGAACAGCGCGACCTTGGCCACATCCTCGGGCGTACCGCCGCGGCGGAGCGGGATCTGCTTGTACCAGCCTTCCTTCACCTCGTCGGGCAGCTTGTCGGTCATCTCGGTCATGATGAAGCCCGGGGCGATGGCGTTGGCGCGGATGCCGCGCGGGCCCATCTCCTTGGCGATCGACTTGGCCAGGCCGATCATGCCGGCCTTCGAGGCCGAATAGTTACACTGGCCCGCGTTGCCGCTGACACCCACCACCGACGACATGTTGATGATCGAACCGCTCTTCTGGCGGGCCATAATGGGCGTCACGGCATGGATGAAGTTGAACGCCGACTTGAGGTTTACGGTCAGCACGGCGTCCCACTGCGCCTCGGACATGCGCATCATCAGGCCGTCCTTGGTGATGCCGGCGTTGTTCACCAGGATGTCTATGCGGCCGAAGTCCTTCACGATCCGGTCGATGACCTCATGCGTCTCTTCGAAATTCGCCGCATTCGAGGCATAGCCTTTGGCCTTGACGCCCAGCGCTGCGATCTCGGCCTCGGTGGCCTTGCCGTTCTCGTCGATCGCCAGGTCGGTGAACGCCACATCGGCGCCTTCCTTGGCGAATTCAAGTGCGATGGCCTTGCCGATGCCGCGGGCTGCACCCGTTACGACAGCCACTTTTCCTTCGAGTAATTTCATAACTTTCAACGTATTAAGAGTTTCGGTAAAATATTCTGTTTTTCCTTTTTTCGTCCAAAAGACGAACAAAGTTAAGAAAAATATTTTGAAACGTCCCGCTGCCGCCGGATTTTCGCCAAATATTACTAACTTTACCGTCCGTAAACGGAATTTCGTAAAACCCTTAACGATATGAAAAGAGACACCCAGATTTTCGATCTGATCGCCGCCGAGCGCAGCCGTCAGATGCATGGCATCGAATTGATCGCCTCGGAGAATTTCGTCAGCGACCAGGTCATGGAAGCCATGGGCTCCGTGCTGACCAACAAATATGCCGAGGGCTATCCCGGGGCCCGCTATTACGGCGGCTGCGAGGGCGTGGACAAGGGCGAGACACTCGCCATCGAACGCATCTGCCGCCTCTACGGCGCCGAATACGCCAATGTGCAGCCCCACTCGGGCGCACAGGCCAACATGGCGGTATTCTTCGCCTGCATGCAGCCGGGCGATACCTTCATGGGGCTCGACCTGGCGCACGGAGGCCACCTTTCGCACGGTTCGCCGGTCAACATGTCGGGTAAGTATTTCAACGCCGTGGGTTACCAGCTCGACGAGGCTACGGGCGTCATCGACTACGACGCCATGGAGCGCAAGGCGCTGGAGTGCAAGCCCAAGGTGATCGTCGGAGGCGCCTCGGCCTATTCGCGCGAATGGGATTACAAACGTATGCGCGCCATCGCCGACAAGGTGGGGGCGTTGCTGCTCGTGGACATGGCGCACACGGCCGGCCTGATCGCCGCCGGGCTGCTGGACAACCCCGTGAAATACGCGCATATCGTCACCTCGACGACGCACAAGACCCTGCGCGGCCCGCGCAGCGGTATTATCCTGATGGGCAAGGATTTCGAGAACCCCTGGGGGCTCACCACGCCCAAGGGTGCCGTGAAGATGATGTCGCAAATCCTCAATTCGGCCGTATTCCCCGGCATCCAGGGCGGCCCGCTGGAACACGTCATCGCCGCCAAGGCCGTGGCGTTCGGCGAGGCGCTCGAGCCCTCGTACAAGGAGTATCAGGCGCAGGTGCAGAAGAACGCCCGGGCGATGGCCGAAGCGTTCGTTAAACGCGGTTACAAGATCGTTTCGGGCGGCACGGACAACCACCTGATGCTGGTCGACCTGCGCACGAAATTCCCCGAGCTGACGGGCAAGCTGGCCGAGAAGTGCCTCGTGGCGGCCGACATCACCACCAACAAGAACATGGTGCCCTTCGACAGCCGCTCGCCGTTCCAGACCTCGGGGCTGCGCTTCGGGACGCCGGCCATCACCACCCGCGGCCTGAAAGAGGACAAGATGGACTACATCGTCGGCCTGATCGACCGGGTGCTGCACGACCCCGAGAACGAAGCCAATATTGCCGCCGTACGCAAGGACGTGAACGCCCTGATGGCCGACTATCCGCTTTTCGCCTGGTAAAATTCCGGTAGGATGAAAGAGGTCATCGACTTTTTCCGCCGCCTGCACGACAACAACGACCGTGCATGGTTCGACGCCCACCGCACCGAATGGGCGCACGTGAAGGGATGCTTCGCGGCTTTCACGGAGCAGCTCATCGCCGGGATCGCCGAGTTCGACCCCACGGTGCGCGGCCTCAGGGTGCAGGACTGCACCTACCGCATCGCCCGCGACACGCGGTTCAGTCCCGACAAGTCGCCCTATAAAACATATATAGGTGCGTATATCGCGCCCAAGGGCAAGAAGTCGGGGTTTGCAGGCTACTATTTCCACATCGAACCCTGCTGCGACAGCCTCGTATGGAGCAACCTGCTTTCGGCGGGGCTCTACTGCCCCGAGCCGGTCGTGCTGCGCAGCGTGCGCGAGGAGATCCTCGACAACGGTGCGGAAATCGCGGCGGCCATCCGCAAGGCCAAGGGGTTCGCCATCGTCGAAGAGAACAAGCTCAAGCGGGTGCCTACGGGATTCCCTGCCGACAGCGAGTATGCCGAGATGCTGAAACTCAAGGATTTCTATATTGCCAAGAAGATCACCGAGGAGTTCCTGCTCTCGGACGACCTGCTGGAGCGAACCCTCGCGGAGTTCCGCCGCACGCAGCCGTTCATCGCGATCCTGAACCGTGCCGTGCAGTTCGCCTACGAAGAGATGATGTAACCTGCCCGTGCAATAATGCAACCGCCTTCCCTGACCGGGGAGGCGGTTTTTTGTTGGCGGGAGCCTCCGGCGCGGCACCGTACGGGGGCAATAAAAGGCAAAATCCGCCGCCGCCCGAAAAAAAACAGGGCGATTCTTTGCCTGCGGAATAGGTGATTCGCGCGCTTTCCTTGTATTATATACAAGAAAGAAAGCTATGCGACAACAAATACAGAAATTCGGCAGGGCCCTGAGCGGCATGGTCATGCCCAACATCGGCGCGTTCATCGCGTGGGGATTCGTCACGGCGCTCTTCATCCCCTCGGGATGGTGGCCCAACACCCAGATGGCACGCCTGGTCGACCCGATGCTGACCTACCTGCTGCCGTTGCTGATCGCCTATACGGCCGGGCGCAACGTCGCCGGCGAACGCGGCGGGGTAATCGGGGCCATTGCCGCCATGGGCGTCATCGTCGGCAGCGATATCCCGATGTTCATCGGAGCCATGGTCATGGGCCCGCTGGGCGGGTATACGATCCGGTGGTTCGACAAACTTACGCAGGGACGCATAAAGGCGGGCTTCGAGATGCTCGTGAGCAATTTCTCGATAGGCATCCTCGGTATGCTGCTGGCCATACTGGGCTATTGGGTCATCGGCGGTGCGGTGACGGGGCTGACGCTGCTGGTCAGCAACGGCGTGGAGGTCGTGATCCGCCACGGACTGCTGCCGCTCGTGTCGCTTCTGGTCGAGCCGTCCAAGGTGCTGTTCCTCAATAATGCCCTGAACCACGGCATCTTCTCGCCGATCGGCATCGAGCAGGCCCGCGAAACCGGGCAGTCGATCATGTTCCTGCTGGAAACGAATCCAGGCCCCGGGCTGGGCGTACTGCTGGCCTGCTGGTTTTTCGGCCGCGGCAATATGCGCCAGTCGGCGCCCGGCGCCGTAATCATCCAGTTCTGCGGCGGTATCCACGAAATCTATTTTCCCTATATCCTGGCGCGCCCGGCGCTGATCCTCGCCCCTGTTGCGGGCAGTGCCGCCGGGCTGCTGTTCTTTTCGCTTGCCGGGGCCGGACTGGTGGCGCCGGCTTCGCCCGGCAGCATCATTTCGGTGCTGGCCATGGCTCCCAAAGGCCAGACCCTCGTCGTGCTGGCCGGAGTGCTGATCTCCACGGCGGTGTCGCTGCTCATGGCGGCGCCCTTCGTCCGGCGTGCCGCCACCGCGGAGGATATGCCGACAGGCGCAATCCCCGCCACGCAGGGCGGGGCGCCCGCCGTAAAGGCCGCGCAGTACTTCCCGGCACATATCCGCAAGGTGGTTTTCGCCTGCGATGCGGGCATGGGGTCGAGTGCGCTGGGTGCCACGCGGTTTCGAAAAAGGCTCTCCGATGCGGGCATCGGCATGGTGGTCGGCAACTGTGCCGCGGACGGCATTCCCGCCGATGCCGACGTCGTTGTCTGCCAGTCCGTGCTGGCCGGGCGGATCGCCGGAGCGGGACATGGCGCTGCGCTGGTCGTGATCGACAATTTCCTGGCAGACCCGGCCCTCGACGCCCTGTTCGCCCGGTTGGCGCAGCAGGACGGTGCGGACGCCATTCCCCGAGCCGGCGGTCTGCCTGCCGGGACGGCGGATGCACAGCCCTCCGACGCCGGCCTGCGAAGGGTGGGGGATGCCCCGGATCGCATGGCCGCCCCGCAGCCGGACGATGCCGCGGGGCGGTCTTCCGGCGAGGTTTTGCGCCCCGGGAATATCCGGACGGGGCTTCCCTCCGAACCCAAGGAAGCCGCGATCCGGCGGGCTGGGGAACTGCTCGCAGCGGGCGGATATGTCGAACCCGGATATGCGGATGCCATGCTGCGCCGCGAGGAGTCGGCAACGACCTATATGGGCATGGGCATCGCCATTCCGCACGGGACGTCCGACGCCAAGAAGTGCGTCCTGCACTCGGGCATCGTGGTGCTGCAATACCCCGGCGGGGTTGCGTTCGGCAACGAAAAGGCATACCTCGTAGTGGGCATTGCCGGCGTGGGGGACGCTCACCTCGATATCCTGGCCCGGCTGGGCGAGGTATTCGGGGACGAAGAACTGTTGCGGAGGCTGACGACCGAAGGCGATCCGCAGGTGATATACGAAGCACTGAAATAACTACCTATATGACAACCGGAAAAGTAACGATCACCGCCCCGAACGGCATGCATGCGCGGCCTGCGGGCGAACTTGTAAAGTTAATCAGGGGGCTTGCGCCCGCCAGGATCACCCTGCGCACCGCGGCCCGGGAGGCCAGTGCCGTGAGCATTCTTTCGCTCCTGGCATTGGGGCTCAAACACGGCACCGAAGTGGAAGTCTGCGCCGAGGGCGGCGACGAAGCCGCCGCCGTGCGGGCCGTAACGGATTTCATCGCCGGCATCCGCGAATGATGTTCACGATCCGAGGAATCCCGACGGCGGGGATCGCCGTCGGGACGGCGTTCGTGCTGCAACGCCGCGCATCCGCCGCTGCTACGGCCGCGGCAGGCGACCCCGTGGCCGAGGCCGGGCGGTTCCATGCGGCGCTGGAGCGTGCGAAGGCGGAGCTGTCCGCACTGGCGGAAGGGGAGGCTGTTTTCGCCGCCCATCTGGAGATGGCCGGCGACCCGATGCTCGCCGGGCTGGTCGAGGGGAGGATTGCGGAAAAGCACCTGTCCGCCGAGCAGGCGCTCGGAGAAGCCTGCGAAGAGGTGTGCGGCATGTTCGCGGCGCTCGACGACGACTACCTGCGCGGACGTACCGACGATGTGCGGGACGTATGTGCGCGTATCGGCCGCATCCTGTCGGGCGAAACCGCCCACGATCCCTTTGCCGGGCTGGCTCCGGGGACGATCGTGGTGGCCGACGAGCTGGCGCCTTCGGATACGGCACAGATGGATTTCAGCAGGGTCGCCGGATTGGTGACGGCGCACGGAAGCGTGACGAGCCATGTCGCGATCATCGCCCGGAACAAGGGCATCGCGGCGCTGGTCGGCGTTGCCGGGTGCATGCGGCAGGTCAGAACCGGCGACCGGCTGATAATCGACGGGGAGCGGGGCGAACTGATCGTCGATCCCGATCCGGCTACCGGACGCAAATACGCCGCGCGGCTCGAATCGCTGCGCCAGGATGCGTTCCGCTGCGCGGCGGATGCACAAGCGCCCGCCGTCACGCCCGCCGGGCGGCGGATCACGGTGCTGGGCAATGCCGCGAACGTCGACGAAGTGCGACGCGCGCTCGATGCAGGCGCCGAGGGCATCGGACTTTTCCGGAGCGAGTTCCTCTACATGCAGGGCCCGGCGCTCCCCGACGAAGAGACGCAGTTTGCGGCATACCGTGCCGCGGCGGAGCTTTGCGGGGCACGTCCGCTGACTGTACGGACACTTGACATAGGCGGGGACAAAGCATTGCCCTACATGCATTTCGAGCCGGAGGAAAACCCGTTTCTGGGATGGCGTGCGATCCGGGTTTCGCTGGCCATGCCGGAGCTGTTCCGCACCCAGCTGCGGGCATTGCTACGCGCGAGCGCATTCGGCAACGTGCGGGTGATGTTCCCGATGATAGCTTCGGTCGGGGAGTTCCGCGCCGCCAAAGCGGTTGTCGAGACCTGCATGGCGGAACTCGACGCAGAAGGGGTTGCCTACGACCGCGACATAGCGCTGGGGGTGATGATCGAGACCCCGGCCGCCGTATTCATCGCCGACGAACTGGCTGCCCGGGCGCGGTTTTTCAGCATCGGCACCAACGACCTGACGCAGTACGTGATGGCCGCCGACCGTGGAAACCCCCGCGTAGCCTACCTTTGCGACGCATTCGACCCGGCCGTGCAACGCAGCATCGGCATGGTGCTCGACGCCGCGCACCGGGCGGGTATCGAAGCCGGGATGTGCGGCGAACTGGCTGCCGACCCGCGCGCCACGCAGCGCCTCGTGGCGCTCGGTCTCGGGGAATTCAGCGTCGGCCCCCCGGCCATCGCCCCGTTGAAACACCGTATACGGACTGACAAATAATTTTTATCTTTATCCCAACGTCTAAAACTCGAATTATGAAGAAAACAATGCTCCTGCTCTTCGCCCTCATGCTGTCGTCGGCGATTTGTGCGCAGGATTACCACGTTGTCCTGTGGGACAACACGACGGCACCCACCTCGAACGGGCTTTCGGGCGACGAGGTCGAATCCAAGCCCGGACAGTGGAAAAACACGCAGACGGCCGAAATGTGGATTTACAAGGCCGGGGACAATGCCACGGGACAGGCGCTCGTGTTTTTCCCCGGGGGCGGCTATTCGTCGCTCTCGGTCGGCAACGGACATAAGGAGGCCCAGTGGTTCGCCCGGAACGGCATCACGGCCGCGGTGGTGAAATACCGCCTGCCCAACGGCCACAGCGAGGTTCCGCGCAACGATGCCGACGAGGCGCTGCGCGTGATGCGTTCGATGGCTGCGGAACTGAACATCGACCCCGCGAAAGTGGGGGTGTCGGGGACTTCGGCCGGGGGTTACCTCGCCGGGAGCGTCGGGACGCTTTCGGACGTGAAGCCGGGCTTCATGATCCTCTTCTACCCGGTGATCTCGGCCGACCCGGACAAACGCCATAAGGGGACTTTCGTACAGCTGCTCGGCGCCGAAGATGCCGACAAGCCCCTTGCACAGGAGTTCTCGCTCGAAAAGAAGGTCGATGCCGCCACGCCGCCCACGCTGTTGTTCCATTGCGACGACGACAAGGTGGTACCAGCCGTGAACAGCGCGCTGTTCTACCAGAAGCTCAAGGAACACGGCATCAAGGCCACGCTGCACATCTATCCGTCGGGCGGCCACGGCTGGGGCATGAACTCCCGCTTCCGCTATTACGACGACTGGCAGAAAGCCACGCTCGACTGGCTTTCGACGCTCTGATCCCGCGGCGCCTGCGGCCCGTGAAACGACAAAAGAGGCTCTTTCCAGAGCCTCTTTTTGTTGTGCGATCCTGCCGGCATTCCGGTACGGGAGCCGGCGCCGGTGCCGCGTGCGGCCGATCCCGGGAATCCGGCGGCCGCTGCGCTTATTTCTTGCGGTAGATGACCTCGCAATGCTCGCCCGTGAGGTATTCGACGATATTGAGCACCTCTTCGAGCGAATTGGATCGCTGGTAATTGAACGTATAGCGTTTGTCGCCGTAGCGTCCCGGCACCGAAAGCCGCACGCCGAAGGTCGTCTCGATGTGCGAGATGATCTCGTGCAGCGTAGCGTCGGACATCGTCACCAGGTCGTACTGGGTCAGCACGAGGTGCGAAGCGTTGACCTGCGTAATGGCGAGGTTGTCGTCCGCAGCGTCGTACAGGGCGCGCTGGTCGGGTTGCAGCGTCACCAGGTTGACCCCTGCGGGCGTCTGAAGGCGTACGGAACCGTGTTCGAGGACGACTTCGGCCTGCTGCGAACCTTCGTAGGCCTGCATGCAGAAGGAGGTGCCCAGCACGCGCACGCGCAGTTTGTCGGTGGACACGACGAACGGGGCGGCTTCGTCCCGCGCCACCTCGAAGAAGGCCGCGCCGGCCAACTGCACGTTGCGCTGCGTCGGGCCGAAGGCTTCGGGCAGCGTCAGTTTCGTACGGGCGTTGAGCCACACATGCGTGCCGTCGTCGAGCGTGACGGTCGTCACCGCATCGCCCGTGTTCTCGTAAACCCGGTATATGTCGGGTGTCGAGAGGAAATGCCATGCCGTGCCGGCGCAAACGGCGAGCAGGACGGCAGCAGCGGCCCCCAGCGTCCACCGCACCAGTCTGCGGCGACGGGTGGATCGCTCGCCGGCGACGATACTCCCGATCCGATGGTCGGTGCTGCGCATGAACGACGCGAAGCGCGACAGGTCGGTGCTCTCCTCGAAGACGCGGCGTGCCCCCCACAGGCTCTTCAGTTCGAAGAAGTATTTGCGGTGCTCCTCCGACTCCTCCAGCCACGCGAGAAGGTACTTTTCCTCCTGTTCCGAAGTCTCCCCGGCAAAATATTTTTGTATGACTGAGTCCATTATAATCGTATCGTCCATTTGTTCTGTGTCCGTTTAGTATACAATCCACGGGAGAAATCTACCCAAGCGGATGGGAATTATTTTGTAAAAAAATGAAAAACAGCAGCAGAATTAGCTCCGATTTCGACAATTTTGCCCGCAGTTGCCTCAGGGCAAGGTAAATATGGTTTTCGACCGTGCTCTGCGCAATCCCCATCCGTTCGCTGATCTCGCGGTGGGAGAACCCTTGCAGGTAACTCAGCGAAAAGACCTCGCGGCATTTGGCCGGGAGGGCTGCGATCGCCTCGTTGATGCTCGTGCGCAGATCTTGCGAGTAGAGCTTTTCGATGACCGGATTCCGGTCGGGATCGTAATAGGCGTAGCCGATGCTTTCGATACGTTCCTGGTAGTAGGAGCGGTAGCTGCACGCATGGCGGTGCTTGTTGACGTAGTTGACCGACTGGTTATAGACCGAGCGGAGCAGGTACCCGTAGAGCGACTGCCCCGGGTCGAGCGCCTCGCGGCGCACCCATACGTTAACGAATACGTCCTGCACGACGTCCTGCGCCCAGTTCCCGTTCAGGAAGAGGCGTGCGTAGGCCGTCAGCGGCGCATAATAACGGCCGCACATCTCGTCGAAGGCTTCGCGGCTCCCGGCGCGTATGGCGGATATGAGTTCTGCAGGCTCCATGTTCGTATCGTATGCACAAAGTTAGAAAATATTTGCAGATTGGCGAGCCCGCCTGCCTTTTTTGTTTTCCGCAGGGCAATAAAAACGGCGGCGGGCATGATACCCGCCGCCGTCGGCTGTCGGTCGCGCCTTCAGGGAACTGCGGAGTGCCGGGTGAATTCCCCGGGCATGCGCGCACCGCCCTGCGGCAGTCAGTTGGCCGACACGAATGTCCTGGTGAGGAGCTCCTTCAGGGTCTCGGGGTTGTTGGTGGTGATGAAATCCATTCCCCATGCGATGCAGGTCATCATGTCCTGCACC
>ENA-UAOM01000270-UAOM01000270.1-human-gut-metagenome-genome-assembly--contig:-NODE-270-length-18307-cov-7.086566_pt1 | contig 18307 bp, 13 predicted proteins | sample MGYA00243468_ERZ654555 | MGnify/ENA primary metagenome ERZ654555 (study PRJEB26926, sample SAMN06164434) | human gut metagenome | biome: ENVO:00009003; feature: ENVO:2100002; material: ENVO:00002003... | reverse complement strand
GTGTATAAGAGACAGATTGCTATTGCTTTCATTGATTGGTTTACAGCACCTGCTCCTATTGCTTGTAATTCTATTTTTTTATTTTCTTGTAATCCTACTGCAATTGCTCCTGCAACACTATTTGGATTTGATTTACTTGATACTTTTAAAACTATTTTATTTTCCAAAAAAAGACAGGAGGAACCTGTCTTATATGGTTTATTATATGGTTTAATTTTAGGCACTTAAAAAGCCATTTTTAAGATATTTAGTGCGGTACTATAATCTACCTCGATAATATCCTTCAGCGTCCGTTTTCCTTGATACATGGCATTATACGCAAGGGCTTCCAGAGACGCTTCCGGGATATTCAATTCTCTTAAGGTAGTCGGCATTCCTATCTCCTTAAAATAATCCTGCAAGGCGGTGATTCCCTTTAAAATATCTTCCTCTGCGGAGCTTGTTTTTTCTATCCCCATCACTTCATAGGTAAACCGCTCAAAACGCTTTATAGAGCTTTTATAGGCTATTTTAGCCCATGCCGGCCAAAGCACTGCCAATCCGGCACCATGAGCTATTGTATCGTACATTCCGCTGATTTCATGCTCCAGCTGATGGACGGACATAATAAAATCTCTGCCGCAGCCGGTTAAGCCGTTATGAGAAAGGCTGTTCGCCCACATAAGGGTTGCCCGGGCATCGTAATCGTTAGGCTTGGAAATGGCTTTTCTGCCTGCCTCAATGACAGCCTTCAATAGTCCTAGGGCGATATTGTCGGTCAGCGGGGTATCCTCACCCTTGGAAAAATACCGTTCCAAGGTATGCATAAGAATATCTACGATACCGCAGGCGGTCTGATACGGGCTTACCGTGTAGGTCAGCTCCGGATTAAGTATAGCAAACAAACAACGGTTTTCTTCACTGGTAAAGCCACGTTTTTCCATCGTTTCGTCGTTGGTAATAACGCAGGAATTAGACATATCGCTTCCGGCGGCAGCAATGGTTAAGACGGCTCCGACAGGAATATGGGACTTTGGAGTTTGCTCCTTTGTATGGAACAGCCAAGGACTGAACTCTGTTTTAGCCCCGACGGCAATACATTTAGCAGAATCAATGACGGACCCGCCGCCGACGGCTAGAATTAAATCCACCTGCTCCCTTTTACATAGTTCAATGCCCTGTAAAACCAGACTCAGCTTCGGATTGGGAGAAACGCCGCCAAGCTCCACATATTGAACGCCGGCTTGCTGAATTTCTTGAAGGATTACCTCGTATAGACCTGTCTTATGAATAGAGGACATCCCATAATGCAAAAGAATCTTTTTTACGGAGTAGGATTTAAGAATTTCATGCAGATTCTTTTCCTGATTTTTACCGAAATAAATCTTCGTCGGGGTATTGTAAATAAAATTCTCCATTACTTTAGCTCCTTTAGAAAGGAAGTACCAATCTGCGGAGCCTCTACCGCAAAGTTTTCAGCAATCGTCGCTCCGATATCGGCAAAGCTGGTTCTCGTGCCGAGGCTGCCCTTCGCTAAGGATTCGGAATATACCAGCAAAGGAACATATTCCCGGGTATGGTCGGTACCGGTCCATGTCGGGTCATTTCCGTGATCGGCGGTAATGATTAGAAGGTCATCCTTCTTTAGCAGGGAAAGCAACTGCTTTAAATCGGCGTCAAATTCCTCTAAGGCAGACTTATATCCCTGTGGGTCACGACGATGACCGTATAAGGCGTCAAAATCGACTAAATTGGAAAAGCACAGCCCTTTAAAGTCCTGCTGAGCTATTTTCCATGCAAGCTCCATGCCATTATGGTTGGATACGCTCTTATATGCCTCGGTTATACCGCAGGTATTGAAAATATCATTTATTTTACCGATAGAAATAACGTCAAGGTGATTCTCCTTCAGAGCGTCCAAAACGGTTTTTCCGCTTGGAGATAGGGCATAATCATGGCGGTTGGGCGTCCGCTTAAAGGTATCCTTGGTTTCCCCGATAAACGGCCTTGCGATAATCCGCCCCACCTTATATTCCTCCTGCATACAAAGCTCCCGGGCTATTTTACAGCAGCGGTATAGCTCCTCCAGTCCAAAATGCGTTTCATGAGCGGCAATTTGCAGTACACTGTCCGCAGAGGTGTAAACAATCATCGCCCCGGTACGGATATGCTCCTCCCCTAAATCCTTTAGAATTTCCGTTCCGGAGGCAGCGATATTCCCGATAATTTTGTGTCCGGTTTCCTGCTCCAGTCTTTGAATCAGCTCCGGCGGAAAGCCGGTGTCGGTGAAGGTCTTGAAGGGCTTGGTGGTATGAATTCCCATAAACTCCCAATGCCCGGTCATTGTATCCTTTCCTTTGGAAAGCTCATCCATTTTTCCATAATAGCCAAAGCCGTTTCTCGGCTCTACTCCCAAGATTTCCGTAAGATACCCATAGCCCATTGCCTCCAAGGTCGGCAGATGAATGCCGCCGCAAGAGGAAGCGATATGACTAATGGTATTTGCCCCCTCATCTCCATATTCGTGGCTCAGCGGGGCAGTTCCGCAGCCGACGGAATCCATTACGATACAAAATACTCTTTTAAACATCATTATTCTCCTTTCTTATTTTGAACAGCCAGCGGATGCGTATGGTCGTACACATCCTTTAATTTTGATTTATCAATATGCGTATAAATCTGCGTAGTCGAGATATCCTCATGACCTAAAAGCTCCTGAACGATTCGCAAATCAACGCCGCCCTCCAAAAGGTGTGTGGCAAAGCTGTGACGGATAGTATGCGGGGATATCTCCTTTGATATTCCGCAGTCCCGGGCAAGCTGAACGATGTATTTATAAAATCCCTGCCGGGACATCTTATCGCCCTTGTAATTGAAAAATAGAAGGTCGGTATTCCCCTTTGTCAGCTCCAGTCTGGCTCCCTCAATGTATTTTCTTAAGGAAATGACTGCCATTTCCCCCAAGGGTACCATTCGCTCTTTATTTCCTTTACCGATAACGACCATATATTTTTCTCTTAAATGCAGATTGGAAAGCCGCAGGTCTAACAGCTCGGAGATTCTTAAGCCGGAGGCGTACAGGGTTTCCATCATCGCCTTGTTCCGTATCCCGACCGCCGTATCCACGGAAATGGAGGACAGCATTTTTTCGACCTCCTCTTTGGTTAAAACAACCGGCAGAGGTTTATCCGCCTTGGGCGGCTCGATAAAATAGGCGGGATTGTCGCGGGTAATATTTTCCGTAAACAGGAATTTATGAAATTCCTTTATGGCAATAACCTTGCGAGCGATACTGGGCTTGGAAAGCTCCTTCCGCTTTAAGGACAAAATATATTTTTGAATATGCTCCCGCTCAATGTCGGCAACGTCCTCGATTCCCTGATACTTTTTTAAAAACTCGGCGTACAGCCGTAAATCCGTAAGATAGGCAGTCACCGTATTTTTGGAAGCCCGCTTATCGTTTTGTAAATAATACTTAAAATCTGAAATTTCATAAAATATGACTTCTTTATCCTTAGCTTCCTTCATTTAATCACCTACAAATTCCTCAAAAACTAAATTTGCGACAAATATTTTATCCGGGCAAATCCGCAGCATATCTCCCTGTATTTCAATCAGACCCTTCCGCAAAAGTCCGTTTAGGTCAAAATCCTCCATCGGATTGCTGTGAAACTGCTTCTCATACTGGGTAAGAGAAACTCCGTCCATTTTTCTTAAGCCTAAAAGAAAATACTCCTTTTTCTTTTCCTGAACGGAAATATACTCCCTTTCCTCGATAAAATCCTTCATGTAGCGGGAAAGTATCCGGTGATTCTGCGTTCGGACGGACTGCAAGTACCCACAGGCCCCACAGCCAACGCCGATATATTCCCCGCCGCTCCAATACAAAAGATTATGACGGGATTCATAGCCCGGCTTGGCAAAGTTTGATATTTCATAATGATGATACCCACAAGCCTTTAGCTTCCGGGTTATCAGTTCATACATATCGGCAACCGTATCATCGGACGGCATTTCCAGCATTTTATGGCTTATTCTATGCATGAGAACTGTTCTTTCCTCTAAAATCAGGCTATAACAGGAAAGATGAGGAATGTTAAGTCCGAGAACAAAATCAAGGTCTGCCTCCGTATCCCCGATGGTCGTACCGGGAATTCCAAACATTAAATCGACATTGATATTGGTAATTCCTGCCTCCCTAAGCATAGATATGGCATGAACTACATCTTCTCTGGTGTGATGCCGGTTTAAGGTTTTTAAGGCAGCGGAAGAAAGCGACTGTACGCCCAAACTGACCCGATTGACCCCGGACGCTTTTAAAAGGTCCACGGCAGCTTTGGTTAGCAACTCCGGATTCAGTTCCACCGTCACCTCTTCTGCCTCGGAAATAGGCTTGGATAATTTTTCAAATAGAGTTTTTAACAGACCAAGAGGAATCGCATTGGGCGTTCCGCCGCCAATATAGACGGTAGAAATATCCTGAAGCTGGGAGGAATACAATTCCAGTTCCTCCAAAAGCCGCCGGATATAATCCTCCTGCTGCTGCGGTCTGGCGATGATTTTGGGAAAATCACAATAGCTGCATATCGTTTTACAAAAAGGAATATGGACGTATAGACCTTTCACAGTGAAAATACCAGCCTTGCGTTATGATAGAATAGATGTTCCTTTTCCTCCTGAGTAAACAACTTACTGTCCTCAAGATAGGCATACGCTTCCCGATAGCTGCAATAATTCATAGCCGCAGGGAAATCACTGCCCCATAATATTTTATCCTTTCCTAAAATATCCATTGCCCGGCGGACGTAGCTTTGAGCCTCCGTAAACGGATATGGCTGCTTCGTATTATTCGGCAAGGAGGCAATATCAAAGTAAACATTCGGATAGTTTAGCTGCTGCAAATTCTTTTCTAAAAGCTCCATTTGATTGTGCTGTGGAGCCGTCAAATGACAAACGACAAATTTCATCTGCGGATACGCCTGAACTACCTTAGCCAAGGCATCAACCTGATAACAATTATTGCCCGGTCTACCGATGTCTATGACAAAAACCAGTCCATGGTCTTGGGCCATCTGGTAGACCTCATGCATTACCCTGCCGTTCAAATCAACCGTATCGTGGTTTGCCATAAGCCCGGACCCGTTGGATACCTCCATTTTAATAATTTTGATATTTAATTCATCAAATAAATGCTCGATAATTCTTTTTTTATTATAAGAAAAGGGGTCATAGGTAGCGGCAGGGTACAGGATTTGAGGATACCTTAGGGAAGCCTCATAGGTATAAAGGTTTTGAAATCCGGCATAGTTGCCCTGAAGGCAGACCGCCTTTTCCACATCGTGCCGGCGGCATACCTCCACAAGAGTTTCCGGTGTAAGCTGAGTATCTCCGTATTCCTCGGGAATCAGCTGGATAATATCGCCGGAAGCATATTGGGCTTTTCCGTGTCCGATAGGTCTTAACTCTCCCTTGGAGCCGATACCGCAAATATTACCGATTAAATGGGTATGTGCGTCTATTTTTTTCATACGTTTCATCCTTTTTTCTTCTTTATGCTTTATTATACCACGAAATCTCAAATTTAAAAAGCATCCTTCCGGCTTTTCAAGGAATGTAAAGTATGTTATAATTTTAATAATATTTAAAAATAAAGGAGAGATAAAATGAAGAAAGAAACGCTTTGTGTTCAGGCGGGCTGGAACCCGAAAAGCGGTGACCCAAGAGTCACGCCAATCGTTCAGTCTACCACCTACTACTATGAGAAGGCGGATGACCTTGCCGCCCTGTTTGATTTGAAGGAAAGCGGGCATATTTATTCCCGCCTATCCAACCCGACGAACTCCGTACTGGAGGAAAAGCTTGCCGCTTTGGAAAAGGGAACGAATGCGATTGCCTGTTCCTCCGGGCAGTCTGCTACCCTAATGACGATTCTAAATGTCTGCAATACCGGAGATAATATCATCTCTACCTCTGCCGTTTACGGCGGAACCTATAATTTATTTGCCGTTACTTTGAAGCGGCAGGGGATAGAAACCCGATTTGTTCCGGCAGATGCCACGATAGAGGAAATTGAAGCCCAGATTGATGACAAAACAAAAATTATTTTTGGAGAAACGATTGCCAATCCGGCATTGGTCGTACTGAATTTTGACGTTTTTGCCGCCGTCGCACAAAAGTATGGAATCCTTTTCGTTGTAGACAATACGCTGGCATCTCCTTATCTTTGCAATCCCAAGGATTATGGGGCAAACGTGGTAATCCATTCGTCCTCTAAATATTTAGACGGTCATGCGGTTGCGTTAGGAGGAATCATCGTCGATTTAGGAAATTTTGATTTTAAAAGCTCCGAGAGATACCCTATGTTTAATACCCCCGATGAATCCTATCACGGAATTATATATTCAAATCAGCCTCAGATAGCCTTCGGCTTAAAAATCCGGGCTCAGCTGGTCCGGGATTTAGGAGCCATTATGTCCCCGATGAACGCCTTTTTAACCCAGCTCGGCTGTGAAACGCTGGCTCTTCGCATGGAGCGGCATGTAGAAAATGCCAAAAGGGTAGCGGAATTTCTAGTTCATCATCCTAAAATTGAATGGGTAAAGCATCCTTCTCTTCCTTCCGATGCGGGATATGCCCTAGCTCAAAAATATATGCCTTTGGGCGTGACGGGTATGATGAGCTTTGGGGTCAAAGGCGGCAAGGCGGAAGCCGTAAAGCTCATGGAGGGCTTGAAGCTCGCTAAAATTGTCACCCATGTCGCCGACACTAGAACCTGTGTCCTGCATCCTGCAACAACAACCCACCGCCAACTGTCAGACGAGGCACTTCTGCGGGCAGGAATTACGCCAAATCTGATTCGCCTGTCTGTGGGAATTGAAAATATAGAGGATATAATCCAAGACCTTGCGGAAGCACTGGAGAGGCTATAATGCCAATTATTATTCCCAAGGATATTCCTGCCTATCAGATTCTAAAGGACGAAAATATTTTTGTTATGTCTACCAATCGTGCCTCTACGCAGGATATTCGTCCGATTGAAATATTGATATTGAATTTAATGCCGACAAAAATAGAAACAGAAACCCAGTTATCCAGACTTCTTGCAAATTCCTCTTTGCAAGTAAATTTAACCTTTATAATGCCCTCCACCCATGAGGCGAAAAATACAAGTCAATCCCATCTGGAGCGGTTTTATACAAGCTTTGCCTCTATCCGGCACAAGAAATTTGACGGTATGATTGTGACCGGAGCCCCGGTAGAGCATTTAAGCTTTGATGCGGTGGATTACTATGAGGAATTAACCCAAATATTTGATTTTTCTCAAAAAAATGTCACCTCTACAATGTTTATCTGCTGGGGAGCTCAGGCGGCACTGAACTACTTCTACCAAATTCCAAAATATCCGCTTCCTCAAAAGCTGTTTGGCGTCTACCGACACAAAAAGGCAGTAATCCACGAGGTGCTTTTAAATGGAATAGACGACATATTTTATGTTCCGCAATCCCGCCATACCTATAATTTAGAAGGTGACCTCTTAGCTGAGCCAAGGCTGATTCCTCTGTGTCATTCCAAGGAATGCGGTACAACGATACTGAAATCAAAAGACAATAAACAGGTTTTTGTGCTGGGACATTTAGAATATGATAAGTACACCCTGAAAAAAGAATATGAACGGGATTTAAGCCGCGGACTGCCTATCGCCGAGCCTGCGAATTACTTCAATGAGGACAAAAGCGACGTTGAAGTTTTGTGGCGTTCTACGGCAAATATTCTATATTCCAACTGGCTGAATTATTATGTTTACCAGCTGACGCCCTTTGATTTTAAAAATCCCAAAATCAAGTATTTAAACGAATAAAAAAAAGACCCCCAATGCTATGGATTTACCATATTGGGGGTCTTAGTTTTAGATAAATTTTGCTTTATCCCTAGGCTGAAACGGGAAAATAGGCTATTCGCTTTCTCTTTTTTTAGACAGATAGCTGAATACTAAATACGCTATCATAATTAAACCTAGGATACCGATATACAAATAATCCTGACAATCTATAAACTTGCTGCCCTTAGACAAAGCCTTGAAAAAGGTACCTAACGGATAAAACGCTACTAAGCAGGCGGTGACGCCAAAGCATAAATAATAGGCATTGTCTGCGGATTTATTCTTCTTTTGAGCAACCACACAAAGAATTCCGTAAATCAGAACAGAAACGGAGCATAGGAATATAACGATAGTATCGCTGTCAAAGGATATATCGGTACCGTATTCATCCTGATAAAAGGAATAGCTTTGAGCAAAGTATATGATGCTGACAATGCATAATACCGCAGCAATTCCGATAATCATGCAGTTCTTTAACAATTCACTATTCTTGATGAGCTTCTTCATTTACCGGTTCCTCCTCTGCCTCTACGATTTTATTCGGATTAAGAAATTGCGGATAGGCGACAGCCAGAATAATCATAATCGCCGTACAGATTATAATGTTCGGAATGCAGTATAAGCCGTTATACAGGAAGGAATATCCAACACCGCCAACGCCCCACATTTCGCCCGGCCAGAACCATATTCCAGCCAAAATATGGCAGATATATTTCAATAGACCTCCGACAACGCAACCGACAATAATCCATAATATTCTCTGTCCCTTCGTCTTGCCCTTGGCGTACAATCCGGCAAAGGCACCCGTAAATCCGACAACGGTGTAAGCCAATACATAATCCAGCATTACCTGAATGAATGGACCTGCAGCCTGCAAAAAGGCACCCTCCAGCGTTTTTCCCTGAATGATATAAATGCCTCCCAGCATTTGAACAACGCTTAAAATAAAGCCGCATAATACTCCCGGCAATAAACCCCGGCGGTAAGAAATAACAAAGACAGGCACCATCGCAAAGCCGATAGAACCGCCGTTGATAAATACGCCCTTCCAAATACCGCCCTGAAGAGCGTCCAGTGCAAATGCCAATGCTGCAAAGATAGCAATTTCAGCAAGCACCTTGGTTGAAAATTTTTCTTTTTTCATCTTCTTCTCCTTTTTAAAAATAAAAAATGTCCGCTAGGACATGCTTAAAAAGAATATAGCTGAAGTAAACTCCTCTACTCCCTCACATTATTCCCTACGCTAGCATTACCTAGATCAGGTCAAGGGTCGATCCTTATCCTCTCAGGCGATTGCCTCCCCTTAATATGACATTTTTATTATATACCTCCCGCAGGCTTTTTTCAAGAGAAAAAAAGAGTCAGACGCATAATCCGACCCTTTTATCTAAAATTTATTTAGAAACAACCAGCATTTTGGCTTCTTTTCCCTCATATTTTTTATATTCTCTATTAATTTTGATTTCAAATCTATTCAGTTTTTCCTGAATACTGTTTAAATAGCTTCGGGCTATCGTATCACAAACCTCTTCAATATTTCTGGAGGCCTTTAGAATACTGTCATTATTCTTCCGAATCGCTTCAATATTTTTTTCCAGCTGTTCGAGCGGCTTATCCAAATAGGTATTCTTTAGGGACTCAAACTGATTTTTCAGTTCCAGTGCGTTCACCAGTTCCAGCTTGGCGTCCTTATCGGATAAAATCAGCTCGGCAAACCGGCGGGATAAGGATACCAGCATATTTAAAAAAGTCATCATGTACGCCGGACGAACAACATACATATCGGTATATTCATTTACCTTAAATATCGGTAAATCATTCGCCTTATCTGCCTCCAAATTGGAAACCAACACCGCATACCTGCAATTCTTCTTATTCCGGTTTTTATCCAAATCGCGGTAGTAGTCCGAATTCTTTTTCCTGTTGACAGAATCCGGATTCTCGTCCTTCATATCCAAGCATACAGAGGTAATCAGCTCCTCCGGTACATGAGCGGAGCTGGCATAGACCTTAAACAGATAATCTGCCTTGCTGCCCTTTGCCTCATATTCCTCCCGAACAACAACATTATCCTTTTCCCACGTGCAGGTTTCCAAGCCATTCTGCATATAGGAAAGCATTTCATGATTACACCAAGCCTCCAAATCCTCGCCGGTCTGCTTGACATTCATCATGGCTCTCTGCCGCTGAAGACTCAAATAAGCATCCTCCTTCTCCTTTAGGGCTGTATCCTTCTCTAAAAGCTTTTGCTCGTATCCGTCTTTAATTTCTTGCAGTCTTCTTTCTAAAAGAATATCCTTATCCTTTAAGGATAACTCCGTTTGCTGTTGATTTTTTTCCAGCTGATTTCTCAATTCATTCACTTCTGCTGTATATTGCTCCCTTAATTGAAGCTTTTCAACCTCCAACTGTTTCTCCTGCGAAGCCTTAAGAGCTTCAAGATTCATTTTAAGCCTTTCAATTTCCGTATTTTTAAGAGCTGAAAGCTCCTGATATTTTTGCTGCTGCTCCTGCGAAGCCTGAGTCATTTCCAAACTATGCGTAGACCTTAATTTTTCAAGGTCAGCCTCCTTCTTCAGTTCATATTCAGAAATAATCTGCTTCAGCTTATAGATTTCCTCCTGATGCTTTGCCTGCTGTTCCTGCTCTTGTAGGGCTAAATCCGCTTTATGCTTTGCCGCAAGCTCCTCCAGCCTATGCTGAAGATTGGATACCTCCTTTTCCTTTTCTAACTGAAGGCGACTGGCATATTCCTCCAGTTTTTTCTGATACACGGAATCCCTGCCGGCTTCTATCTTTGCCTCTATATTTGAAAAATCGACATTGCTTAGAGTGGATAAATCAATATAATCTCCCGGACTGCCCGCCTCTTCCAGTACCAGTGTATTTCTATCCCTTACTACAACGCTTAATTTTTTCATCGCTTTTCCTCCTTTTTATCCTTAAATCCATTCATTTTCCCAAATTTGACCTTGTTTAAATTTATTTTTCGGCAAGAAACATATTCAAATTCAATCGATTGAATACATTATCTCGAATTTTATTTATTTCATGATTCTAAGGCTATTATAACATCTAATTTTGTCGGAAACAATGGAATAAAAAAGAAAAAAGGTCATAGTTTTCTTTCCCTTCAAAAGAAAGAGCAGAGAATCCGCTCTCTGCTCTTCCATATCGGTCAGCTTTTTTTTGTTTTTAGATGTAAAATGACATTGGATAGGTTAAATACCCTAATTCGTCCAATTCCTCGCAGGTCACAAAGCCGGTATCCGCCATCAGCAAGGATGGAATCCGATTAACGATTGTCGCACAGGTATGCTCTACCGTAGCCGGCTTTTCCACCTTAAATTTCACATTCGGCTCACCGTAGATTTCCCAATCGCACATATCGCCATCCTCCGGTCCGTATACCTTACCGATAGTTTCCTCTTCTATCGTAATGCCCTGATGAGTTTCTATCGTCACCACGGCTGACATACCGATGCATCTTCCGGCTGGGATTGTTTCTCCAAGCGTCGCACTATATAAGTCTTTGTCAATCGTATATGGGACATTCTTTTGCGTTATGGATTTAACGGTCAGTCCCAGCTTAGAGGCAATCGCCTCACTGGCATTCCATGCATAGGAAGGAACAACCTCTGTCGGGTGAGCCAGTGTCCTTTCAAATTCCTCAACGGTTAAGCCACAGCCGTGAGCCTCTGCTAAGGCTAAGCCATAATCCTCTACATTGTAGCTGTAAGCCCCTTTAATCTTGTGAATCACATGACAGCCGCCGCAGACAAGTCCGACCATATTAATCCAGAAGATATCCTGCATACCGGAGCCGGTAATGGTACAGCCATTTTCCTTTGCTAACGCATCCAGCTTGTTTGTCAGGGCGGAGGCAGTTGTCCAAGGATAAATTGCTTCCTCGCAGGTCGTAATAACATTGATTCCTCTAGTTAAGCACTTTTCACACATCGGATAAATATCGCTCATAAAGCTGAATAATGTCACTACGGCAACATCGGCATCACAGGAATCTAAGACCTTATCCGCATCGGCGGAAATCGTCACTCCGGTTTTAACTCCAAGCCCGGCAAAATCACCGACGTCCATTCCCTGAATCTCCGGATTTATATCAATCGCACCAACAATTTCTGCTCCCTTTTCATGCAAATAGCGTAAAATGTATTTAGACATTTTTCCGCAGCCATACTGTACTACACGAATTTTCCTCATTCTTTGTCCTCCATATTCATTTTTTCATTTTTAAATGATGAGCTACTATTATTTTACCTAAAAAAAGCCGACCTATCCGCTTATCATTTAAGATACAATCGTTCCCTACTATTTTATTATAGCATGGTTTATCTTATGATTCAAAATGAAAATAGAAGATTTATTTTCAAAAAAGGCCTCCAAAACTTTGGAGACCTTATCCATAATATAAAGTTTAATTTTTATACTTCTTTATGATTTCCGCCGCACAGTCCAGTCCGTCCTTTAGGGCAAGAACGACTAGGGACTGCCCGTTTTTCATATCTCCGCATACAGAGATTTTATCGCTGTACCGAAAGCCCTGTAAGTCCGGACGATTTTGCTTCCCCTTTAGACCATAGCCTTCCAAGTCGCTGGGGCTGGTACCTAAAAATCCCATAGCAACAATCAGTACGTCGCACGGCAGATATTCTCTTGTTCCGGGAATATCCTGAATCATGGTTTTGCCCTGTCCGCTTTTAAATTCGACCTGCTTGATATATACGCCCTCGATGTGGTCCTTCCCGACAATTTCATCCACAGTCGTCTGATACCGGCGAATATCTTTTCCCATGACGGCATTCGCCTCGGCAACGCCGTAATCCGTTTTCTTTCCATTCGGATAATACGGCCATGGATTTGTATTTTCCAAAGGCGGCTCCTTCGTAATTTCCAGTTCGGTTATACTCTTTGCCTTCTCCCGTGCCGCTGTTCCGCAGCAATCGTTGGCGGTATCTCCGCCGCCGACAATAATGACGTTTTTATCCTTTACGTCGTATAGAAACGGCTGATTATCCAATAAGTCCTTTGTTGTCTGCGTCAGAAAATCTACGGCATATAAAATTCCTTTAAGCTCGGCGTTTGGACAGGTCAGTGGTCTTGCCATAGAGGTACCGCAGGCAAAAATAATTTCGTCAAAATCTTCTGCCAAGGCTTCCACTGAAATATCCGTCCCTATCCTTGTATTTGCCGTAAAGGTAATCCCTTCCTCCTCCAGCAGGCGGATTCTCCGTTCAATCATCTGCTTTTCCAGCTTCATATTGGGAATCCCATACATCAGAAGTCCGCCAAAGCGGTCATTTTTTTCATACACCGTCACGGTAAAGCCTGCCCGATTCAGTGCCTTGGCACAGGAAAGTCCCGCCGGTCCAGACCCGATAACGGCTGCCTTCCTTCCGTTTCTAAGAATATCCATTTTCGGCTTTATCCAGCCATTTTTAAAGGCTTCCTCTATCAAAAACAGCTCATTGCATTTGATGCCGACAGCTTCCCCGTGAATACTGCAGCTGCAGACTGCCTCGCACAGGGCAGGGCAAACGCTTCCCGTAAACTCGGGAAACGGAGCGGTTGCCTCCAGCCGCTTATATGCCTCCTCATAGAGTCCCAAATAAATCAGATGATTCCATTCCGGAATTAAGTTTGATAACGGACAGCCGACATTCCGGTTTCCCACCTTCATTGCCGATTGGCAGAAAGGAATACCACAACTCATACAGCGAGACGCCTGCTGCCTTTGTTCCTGTAAATCCAAAGGAATATGAAAATCGTTAAAGCTTTGAATTCGAATCTCCGGGGACAGCTCCCCCTTATTCTTTCTTTCATATTCCATAAATCCAGTTGGCTTTCCCATTATCTCACCTCCATTGCCCGAGTAAAGGCAGCCATCAGCGGCTCTTTTTCTCCTGCTAACTTAGCTTCCTCGATATATTTCATAATTTTTGCGTAATCGTTTGGTAAAACCTTAAAGAAATTAGACTCGTCGAAATGGTCATATATCTGTTTTGCCAGTTTGGATTCCGTGTTGCGGATATGCTTTACCAAAAGCTCCTTCACCTTTAAAATATCTTTTTCGTCCAAATCCAAGATAGAAACCAGCTCGGTATTGACATTACTGCTGTTATGTCTGCCGTAGATATAGGCTACACCTCCAGACATACCAGCGGCAAAATTCCTGCCGATATCTCCTAAAATTAACGCTGTACCGCCGGTCATATACTCACAGCCATGCTGACCGCATCCTAAGGCGACAACCTCGGCTCCCGAATTACGGACGGCAAAGCGTTCTCCGGCTAAGCCCTCTAAATAGCACTCCCCCTTGGTAGCACCATACAGGGCGACATTTCCGCAGATGATGTTGGTGGCATAGTCGAAGGTGGCCTCCTTCGCCGGACGAATCGTTATTTTTCCGCCGCACAGTCCCTTTCCCAGATAATCATTGGCATCTCCCGTCACGGTAATTGTGATTCCGCTGGTTAAAAATGCTCCAAAGGAGTTTCCGGCATTTCCAGAGGCATGAATGGTAATGGTATCCTCCTTTAAGCCCGCCTCCTTGTAAATCTTAGTAATTTCATTGGATAAAATCGTACCAAAGGTTCGGTTGACATTGGAGATTTCCAAGTCCATCTCCTTCGGCTTGCCGTCATATATCGCCTCTTTACACAGCGGCAGCAGCATCCGATAATCCAAGGTCGTTTCTAAATTATGCGGCTTATATTCCCTAAAGCGGTTATCCCGGCGATTGATTACCTTCGCGTTGAATAAAAGTTTGGAAACATCAATTCGGTTCTTATAGGCTTCCTTAATCCGGATAACCTCCGTATGCCCTACCATATCGTCAATGCTTTTAAAGCCCAGACGAGCCATATATTCTCTCAGCTCCTGAGCGATAAACCGCATAAAATTCATTACATATTCCGGCTTCCCTCTGAATTTCGCTCTAAGGCGTTCGTCCTGCGTAGCTACGCCGACCGGACAGGTATTCAGATTGCAAACCCGCATCATGATACAGCCCATCGCAATCAGCGGACCGGTGGCAAAGCCAAATTCCTCAGCTCCTAAGCATATCGCCATTGCCAAATCCCGTCCAGTCAAAAGTTTGCCGTCCGTTTCCAGCCGTACTCTATCCCTAAGGTCATTCATTACTAAGGTCTGATGTGTTTCAGCCAGACCGATTTCCCAAGGAATACCGGCATTGTTAATGGACGTTCTCGGAGAGGCTCCCGTACCGCCGTCATATCCGGAAATCAATATTGTATTTGCCCCTGCCTTAACGACACCGGAGGCAATCGTTCCAACGCCAGCCTCGCTGACGAGCTTGACAGAGATTCTCGCATCGCGGTTGGCGTTTTTCAAATCGTAAATCAGCTGAGCCAAATCCTCGATAGAATAAATATCATGGTGCGGCGGCGGCGAAATTAAGGATACGCCCGGCGTTGAATGCCTTGCCTTGGCAATCCATGGAAAGACCTTGGCTCCCGGAAGCTGTCCGCCCTCGCCGGGTTTGGCTCCCTGTGCCATCTTAATTTGAATCTCAGACGCATTGGTTAAATATTCCATCGTGACGCCAAATCTTCCGGAGGCTACCTGCTTTATGGCAGAACAGCGGTTATCCCCGTTTTTATCCAGCGTATATCGTTCTCTTTCTTCGCCGCCCTCGCCAGTGTTGGACTTAGCTCCCAAGCGATTCATCGCAATCGCCATACATTCGTGGGCTTCCTTAGAGATAGACCCATAGGACATAGCTCCCGTCTTAAACCGCCGAATAATGCTTTCCGCCGGCTCAACCTCTTCAATCGCAATCGGATGAGATTCATCAAATTCTAAAGTATCCCGGATATTGATAACCTTTTTCCCCAGCAGGGCAGTAAACTCCTTATACTCCGCATAATTTCCCGTTCGGCAGGCAGACTGCAAATGAAATACGGTCAGCGGCTCATATAAATGGTCATGCTGGTTCTTGCGGTAGCCATGCAGACCGACAGAATCCAGAATGTCGTCTTTCCGGCTTTCTGCCCTAGTATATAGCCTTACCGTATTTTTCTCAATATCGGCAATTCCATAGCCCCCGATAGAGGTCGGCGTATTGGTAAAATATTTATCAATAAATTCCTCATTCAAGCCCAAAGCCTCAAAAATCTGAGCTCCGTTATAGGACTGAATTGTAGATATTCCCATTTTGGATATAATCTTAATAATGCTTTTGGTGACGCCGTGAATATAGTTTTCAATAGCCTGCTCCTTGGATATGCTTAAATAGCCCCTATTTTGATATTCACCTATCGTTTCATACACCAGATAAGGATAAATCGCCGTCACGCCATAGCCAATCAGGCAGGCAAAATGATGGATTTCTCTCGGCTCCGCACTTTCCAAAACTATGGAAATATGCGTTCTCTTAGATACCCTCGTCAAATACTGGTGTACGCCGGAGGTGGCAAGCAGGGAAGGAATAGCGATTTTCCCCGGATCTCTATCGGATAGGATTAAAACGGTTGCCCCTTGATTAATCCTTGCTTCACAATCCTTAAATATCCGTTCCAAGGCCTCCTCCATAGTTTCTAAAGCATGGTCATAACAAATAGAAACCGTTTCAACCTTGAAATCCTGAATTTGATTCAGTCCTTTAATCTTATAAAATTCTTCCTTCGTTAAAATCGGCGTTAAAAGGCGTACCCGGCTGGCATTTTTCTCCGTTGGATTTAAAAGATTTCCCTCTCTTCCCAAATATACCGCACTCGACATAACGATATCCTCACGGATAGCGTCTATCGGCGGATTGGTCACCTGAGCAAACCGCTGCTTAAAAAAAGTATATAAAGAAAATTCCTGCTCCATCAGAACCGCAAGCGGCAAATCACTTCCCATCGCTACCAGCTTCTCTGCCCCTGTCTGGGCTAAAGGCAGGATTCCCTCCATCAGTTCATCATAGGTATAGCCGTTGGCGTGCTGCAAAAAATGAATATCCCCGGTAAACTCTTCTTCTGTTCCCGGCTTTAAATCCTCAAGCCGAATAATCCTTTTAATCCATTTTTTATAAGGATTTTTCTTGGAATAAATCATTTTAACCTCATCGTTGGAAATGATTCTCCCGGCTTCGGTGTCAACCAATAATATTTTCCCCGGTTCCAGCCGCCGTTTTTCTAAAATATTGCCTTCATCAATCGGCAAAGAACCGGTTTCGGAAAACAATACCAGATAATCGTCCTTGGTGATATAATACCTAGAGGGACGCAGACCATTTCGGTCGAGGGACGCTCCCAGCTTAGAGCCATCCGTGAAAATAATGGATGCCGGTCCGTCCCAAGGCTCCAGAAATGTAGAATGAAATTCATAGAATGCTTTTAAATCTGCGTCCATTTGTTCATTTTTCATCCAAGGCTCCGGAATCATCATCATGATTGTTTCCTCCAGTGTTCTACCGTTTAGATACAGGAATTCAAGCAAATTATCAAACATTGCCGAATCTGAGGATTCCTTGGGAATCAATGGGATTACCTTCTTCAAATCCTCCTTAAACACATGAGAGGAAAACAACCCCTCCCTTGCCTTAACGGAATTTACATTTCCCCGAATCGTATTGATTTCACCGTTGTGGCATAAATACCGGTTCGGATGTGCCCTTTCCCAAGAAGGAAAGGTATTGGTAGAAAAGCGGGAATGAACTAACGCAATCGCAGTTTCTACCTTGGTATCTTTTAAATCCAAATAAAAATCCCGTACCTGTGTGGATACCAACATTCCTTTATAAACAATCGTTTTAGAGGAAAAACTGCAAAAATAAAAGTTCAAATGCTTTTTCAGCCCGATATTTTCTGCCACCCGTCTTGCTACATAGAGCTTCCGTTCAAACGGCATACCCCGCTCAATATGGGTCGGTCTTTTCACAAACAGCTGCATAATATACGGCATAGCCCGTAAAGCCGTAGGTCCGATTCCATAGGTATCGCATGGCACCCGGCGATATCCCAGAATTTCCAGTCCCTCCTGCTGAAGCGATGAAGCAATTACCTCCGTTTCCTCCCGGCGGATTTCTTCGTTTTGCGATAAAAACAACTGAGCTACCGCATAATCGTATTCCTCAGGTAAAACAAAGCCTAATTTTTCTCCGCGGAAAAACTTATCTGGCAGCTGAAATAAGATTCCGGCTCCGTCACCGGAATTGTTTTCTGCTCCCGTGCCGCCCCGATGCTCCAAATGAATTAAAATATTTAAGGCATCCTTAATGGTTTTATGTGTCCGGATTCCCTTAATCTGGGCAATCGCTCCTATACCGCAGGCATCATGCTCATAGGCAGGATTATATAAGCCTTGGGCTTGTGGATAATCGTTCATACTATCTTCTCCCTTTCCGTATCATCGAATAAAAACAATGATTTCTCTTATTTCTGTCTCTTATACACATCTCCGAGCCCACGAGACCCTAAGACATCT
>ENA-UAOM01000265-UAOM01000265.1-human-gut-metagenome-genome-assembly--contig:-NODE-265-length-18419-cov-7.991287_pt1 | contig 18419 bp, 13 predicted proteins | sample MGYA00243468_ERZ654555 | MGnify/ENA primary metagenome ERZ654555 (study PRJEB26926, sample SAMN06164434) | human gut metagenome | biome: ENVO:00009003; feature: ENVO:2100002; material: ENVO:00002003... | reverse complement strand
GAGATGTCTTAGGGTCTCGTGGGCTCGGAGATGTGTATAAGAGACAGGTGTAAAAGGTTTAAAATCGTGGTAGACAGCTCCTCCGACCTGACTAAGGATTACCTTCAGGACGAAGCGGTTGATTTTGATGTGATTCCCCTAACAATCTGCGTGGGAGAAAAAGAGTTTGTCGATAACGGCGAACTGAATGTCGATACTATGCTTTCCGAGCTTAAGGCTTATGACGGAAAAACGTCTTCCTCCTGTCCGAGTCCCGCAAGCTATATGGAAAGCTTTGCCGGTGCGGAGTATGTATTTTGTATCACCATATCCTCCAAGCTTTCCGGTTCCTATAACAGTGCCATGCTGGCCCGGCAGCAAAGCGATAACGGCAGTCATATCTTGGTTATAGATTCCAAGGCAACCTCCGGAACGATGGTTTTAATCGTCGACGAGCTGGTGCGGCTAATTCATGCCGGCTTGGACTTCGAGGATATTTCCAAACGGATACTGCAATTTACGGAGGAGAGAAGCCTGTATTTTGTTTTGGATAATTTTGACAATATGGTAAAAAACGGCAGAGTAAACAAGGCTCTTGCCTTTATCGCCATGGTCTTGAAGATTAAGCCGCTGTGCTATGCCTGCGAGGGAGAGGTAAAGGTTTTGCAGAAGGTCCGGACGAGAAAATCCGTAATCGCCAGATTAATCGAATTAATATCTAAGGAAAAGCCGGATTACAGTCAGGACGATTGTGTGATTTCCTATTGCCGAGATAGTCAGACGGCAACCTTTATTCAGGACACTTTGTCCCATATCTGCAATTTCCGCAAAATTCAGGTTATGCCGATGCGGGGGCTATGCTCCTATTATGCTTTAGAAAATGGAATTATTGTATCCTTCTAGGGTTATTTTTGGTAAATATCTCCAAATGTAGCGTTTACTTGACATTGACAGAATTAGTGATATAATACTATTATGTGCTACTTTTTGTAGTAATTAGGAGAGTGTTATTTTTGAAAAAGAGAATAATATGTTTAATTTTGATATTGATTGTCGCCGTGGGCGGCGGTATTGGTGCATATATATTAAATGAGGCAAATAAGGGACCTGCCGAAATCGTAGAAAGCGAAGCGAAGTTTAAAACGACGCTGAAGGAGGCTCCGACGGACGGAAGTCTGCCTGAGGCATATTCCGTATATGATAACGTCGCATTTGCCTTATGGAAAATTGAAAATACGGATGAATTTAAGACGGTGACGACGGGAAAGTCCGAGGCGTCTATTGCCACGATTCAAATTTATAATACCCGTACGGTTAAAAACGGCAGGGCAATCGTTTCAACGGTTTCTGCCGGAATGGTTTCCAGCGGCAAGCAGAAATATTTTGTAGATAACAAGGTTTTACTGCGTGACGCCTCTAAAATCAACGGGTTTGATACGATTTGGAAAACGGACCAGCCGGAATGTATTTCCGATAAAGCCTATATTAACCGCTATGGCTGGCTGCCGTATCAGTGTACAGGCTATATTATTTGTGAGGATACGATTTTAGAAGCCTCCGAATTAATCCAAAACGGGGACGGAACCTATACGATACGTTTGGTTTTAAACCCGGATTCGGATTATGCTCCGTTCTGGTACCGCAGAGAGGTATTGACAAATGCCGGCTCTACCATGGTGCCGGAGTTCCGTTCCATTGAAATTGAATACAAGCTGGATACCCAGTGGAGGATTCTTGAATCCCGGATTCAGGAGGAATACAAGGTAAAATCCATGGGCGTTGAAGCTGTTTCCAAAACGGACTGTACGGAAGTTTTTACTTATGATTCTATTGAATTTGACGAAAATGAATATAATTTTTTCCGCCAGTATGAGAGCTTAGTGCCTGCTGAGGGCGAAGAAACGCCGAAGGTTGAGGACGACGTTTTAACCATGATAACCTCTTCCCTGCAAACGGCTGACGGCTCAGACAAAAATTTAAGTCTTGCGATTCAGCTGGGAGAAACTAAAATTTCCGGACAGGCTTCCTTAAATATTTCCGATTTGCAGAATGTTAAGGTTAGAGTTCAGCTGGAGGGACTGTATCTGGAGTACAGCGACGCGTTATATCTTTCCCTTGGCGGTTTGAAACTGCGGGCGGAGGCGGATTCTCTTGCGGAGGCAGTGGCGATGATAGCCGGTGCGGTTTCCTCCGAAGGAACTGGGACAATGTCCTTTGATTTAGCTGAAATTATGGACGCCTTAACCGGTGCGGAGGTTATCCGCAGCGAGGACGGAAGCGATATTCAGATTCGGGCGGTTTTAAATCTTATGGGATTGGAGCTGCCGCTGTATTTTCACTTTGCCAAGACGGACGGCATTTATTCCGTTATTTCCATTTCTGCGGATATCCAGTTAAAGGATATTAGCCTTTCCGTAAATCTTACCGAGTCTGACCTTGGCGTAGCGGAGGCTGACAAGACTGAATTCAGCGAGTTTGCTAATCTTGAGTTTATTCTTGAGGAGCTTGCGGATATTCTTGCTTCAAAGAAACTGACGGCGGACGTTAATCTTTCCTACGACCAGTTGGAGATTGCCGCTCAGGCGAAGGCTGATTTTACGCAGATGAAGCTGGATTGTATTATGGAAATTAAATACAGGTCCTTGGCAGAAACGATTCGCTTAACCTGTACGGAGGATACGCTTTATCTGAATTATGAAACGATTTATGTGAAGATTTCTTATGATGATTTAAAGGCTATGCTGAAGAAGTATGCCGGTTTGGATTTGGATACGCCTTCACTGACGCTGGATTTAACTACGGTTATCTCTACCGTATTGGCCATAGATTATAATCAGCTGCTGAAGGATATTGTCATATCTGAAAATCAGTTTTCCTTAACGGTTGGTCTTTCCCAGTTTGCGGAGGCAATGTCCGATTTGCAGCTTTCCTTTGCGAAGGAAACGGGACTGGATATTACTGCGGTCTATGACCGGCTGTCCGCCTCTATCCGCTTAGCTGCCGGAATGGACGGCGATATTGTCATCGAAGAAGGATTATACCAAAACTTGGGATATCTGGATTTTATTATCGACAATGTTCTGGCGGTATATAATGCGAAAAAGGCTGACGTAAGCCTGACCGCCAACTATCAGGGAATTGAGATTTCTTTAGACGGACAAGTAGATTTTACAGCGGACTTACGGCTTTATGCCGGCATAGCCATAGCGAATGGAGAGAAGCGGCAGGAGCTTGCGGTCAGCATTATTGACGGGGTAATTTATCTGGATTTTGCCGGATTGAAGCTGAAGGTACTTCCGGCAACGCTTACGGCGTTATTGAGTAAGCTGGGGGTCAGCTTATCCGATTCCGAGGTAAATTTGAATACAATTTTAGATATCGTATTAACGATAGATTACAAAAAGCTGTTAAAGGAGCTTACGATTTTAGAGGACAGTACGTCTATCGTGCTTGGCATGGAGCAGTTTGCCGAAGATATGGAGGATATAGCCTTAGTCTTCCGCAGGCTGGATAGCGGGCTGGGAATTTCTTCTAATCTTTTAAAGCTGACAGGAACGATTTCATGCGATACCGATGTGGATATTCATGTGGAGGATTCTGAGTACCAGAGCCTTGAACGGCTGTCTTATCTGTTTGATGAAATCTTTACGATTGTAGAGAATAAAGCCTTATCGGTAGAGTTCAGCGGCTATCAGGATAAAATCTCTCTTTCCGGAATTGCCAAGGTAGACTTTACCAGTGGAATCCGGGCGGTTGTGGATATACAGGCTTCCTACGATGGAATTGAACTGCCGCTGGTAATCCATTATCTGGATACCTATACTCAAGGGACAGAAATTCTGCAAAATGTTATTTTAATCAATTTTAAAAATATATATGCTTATATTACCGTAGAGGATTTAAAGCAATTTATGCCGGATAGTCCGTTAAATCCAGCGGATTTCAGCTTGGATGATTTACTGAAAACCATTTTGTCGATTGATTTTGCCCGGCTGATTGAAGGAGTGGTTTTGGAGGAAGGAAATACCTCTGTCGATATAAATTTAAGTCAGTTTAATTTGGATTTAAAGGATTTCCTTGATACGACGAAAACGATAAGTGTAGCAATTTCAAAAATAGACGGCGGCTTAAATCTAAGCATTGCCGAGCTGTTCCATTTGAATCTTCAGCTATATCATTCCTATGACGGAGAAATCACAGGGGATTCCTCCAAAACGTATGTGGATTTAGCTAATATGATAGATTACGCTGTAATTCTTGGCAGTTTAATCGGCAAAGAATCCATAGCGATAACGATAGACGGAAAAATTAATCTTGGCGGCTTTATTGCTTCTGACGGCAGTGCCGTTGTAGCGGAACTTAAAGATACTTGGATTGATTTGATACTGGTTGACGGAGCATATCAAGTTGACGGACATATGACCCTGCTTTGTGCGGGAGTACAGGCTGAGGTATCCTTTAAGTTCATCGGACATGACCTATATGTCAGCCTTGGCGGAATACATCTGAAATTGGATATTACGCAGCTAGATACGCTGATTGAGGAAATCAGCAGTCTGTTTGCGGAGGATACCGCTAAAGCCGTTGAGGCAGAGTCTTTCGGCAGTGAAAAGATAAATGAGCTGTTAGCCTCCATTGTGCTGGTCGATGATTCAACCATTACCTTAAGTCTGGAATCTTTGCTGAAGCAGCTGCCGAAGCTGACGATATTGCTGAATAAAATTGCCGGTGACGGCTTGCAGTTTGATATTTCTGCCGGCAATGCCGAGGAAGCTCTGATTGAACTTGCCATTACGGCGGTTAAAACCAGCCGGAAGGAAATCGGTGCTTTACCGGCGGAGTATCTGACGGAAAATGATATCTTGACGCTTTGCGGATATGTCAAGGATATTATGGATTTACTGGAAAGAAAAGCCTTTACTCTATCCTTTGGCAGCAAAACCTCACCGATAGAAATTATCCGGGATAAGAAAATTATTTACAAGCTGTATGGCTCTCTTGCCCTACAAACCGACGTTCATGATAAACTGAATTTACAGCTAAAGCTTAGAATCGAGGAATACGACGGCAAACTGACCGTTTCCACCCATGACCTAAGCGTTATCGTCAAGGACGGTATGATGTATGCGGTTTACGGAAATTCCGATGCCGATACCGAGGTATTAAAAGTTAAAACGACATTAGATAATATTTTAGGTATGGTGGCGACGATTGCCAAGGTCAGCGGCTTGGATTTCTCGGCTTTGGAGGAATATTTGGATATTTATGCTTACCTAAATCCGGAACTGGAGAATGTTGACTTTACTCAACTGCGGAATTTACTGGCATCGCTATTAAGCTTTGGGGATAACGATACGGACAGCCAAGAGAAGAATTTTGATATTTCTTCCCTGCTGCACGCTCTTACCATATCCGATAATGAAGTGATTCTTCAGCTTTCTGAAAGTGTACTTCTGCCGGGTATACCTGAAAATGAGTACCTGACCATACGGTTATCAAAAAATCAGAATGCTTTGCCGCAGCTTTCCATAGACAAGCTGTATATTTCCTATGAAAGCATGGATAAGCACGAGGCTATCCGCAATTTAAGCCTGTCCTTAGACGGCAGTCCGGTTGTCGAGGCTCCGGAAAGTACGGACGATTATTACGATATTAGCGAACTGAGCGACTTGGTGGACGGTGTCCTGACAACGGCGACATTTACGGATTTCCATATTCAGGGAACGATAACGCTGAAGGCATTATCCATTATCAATGTCAATGTTCCTTTAAACCTGTATGTCAAGGTTGATGAAACCGGCGACTTTAAGGTATATGCTTATTTGGATATGACAAATATCGGCTTGGGTTCTTTGCTTATCAGCAAAAAACAGATTTATATTGTGTATGATTCCGGCTATGTTTATATTAACCGGGTGGATAATAAATCCGCTAATTCCAAAAAAATAAAAATAACCTATGAAACCTTCTTATCTGATATTTCCTATTATCTTCTGGATTTTGCGATGGGAATGCCGGACAGCATTATGGAGCTGATTAACGGTAGCTCCTCAGAGGATTCCTCTATCAATGCCAGCAAGGTAATCACGGAATACGGCTATGCGGAGGATACGGCTCAAAGAACGAAAACCTTCAGCTTTGGATTAGATATGGCTGAACTGACCGGAAATTCCGATTTAGGCGTATTAAAGGCGGCATTAGAGCTTTCACCGGTAGTTGTTTCCGAGAAGGACGGCATGATTTATGAGGCATACGCTTTATCCGCGGTAAAGAATTTCAACTTTAATATGGTGGATGTTATAGATATTTCCTGTTCCAGTCTGACGATTGCGAATATTACCGAGCAGGACGGATACCGCTATATCGGCTCCGTGGTTTTGGAAAATCAGGATTTATATACCTATATCAATGGATATATTCAGAATAATTTCTGCTTATCTGACGGTACGGCAATGGAGGTAGATACGATATACGACGCTTCCGGCAATGCCGTCGGCAAATGCAGTCACAGTGTGTTCTTTTATCAGGGCAGCGGAACGGATTTAGACGGAAATGAACTGACGACCATTACGGTTAAGGACGAGGCTGGCAAGAGTTTCTCTATACCGGAGCCTTCCACCCTTTACCGGCTATATCAAAATCGGCAGTATTATTTTGCCGGCTGGTATTTGGACCAAGAATGTACGATTCCGTTTACGGAAGAAGACGCCTTTATCCAAACGATGAATACGCACGCCTATGCTAAATGGGTGGAAATGTATAATTATACCGTTATTGATGCGAATGGACCGGGCTTAAAGGAAACCTTGAAGGCAGGAGAAGAAACCTCCGGCTATACGGCGGATACCTCTAAGGGGGATTTCCTTGGATTCTATAACTTTGAAACGGACGAGCTGATTACGGCAGAGCCTACCCTATTGCCTCAGGCAATGCCTGCCTGCGATTTAACGGTTTACGCAAAATGGGAAAATATGACCTATCTGGTTGTCGACAATAAATATGAATATGCCTTAACCAATGCCGAGGACGGAACTCCGGTATCCGGCTTAGTCAATGAGCGGTATCAAATTTATTCTGACGGACGCTATTACACCTATTCTGCGGAAGCCATTACCTCCAAACTGTTGCTGACCCAATATGCAGACTGCATTGTCAGCGTGACGGAGGGCAGGATGACATCAAGCTATATTTATATTGAAAGCTACAATGCGGTAAGAACTGGATATACGACAGTAGAATTGGATTTTGAATCTGATTTATATACCGATGAAGCCGGCAATCGGCTGTATACCGCAGTCACCCTGAAAAATGACGAGCTTCTTTTGGCAAAGGAATTGCCGTATGGCTATTATTCTTCCTATGAAATCAACGCATGGGTTGATGAAAACGGCAGGTATTATTCTCTTCAGGAGGATTCTGCTGTTTCCGGAAAAATGACGGCTTATATAACAACGAATCGAAACTACTTTACCTATGACGGCAATGAAATTACCGGCTTTGACGCCGCCTATGCCGAGCAGACCTCAGCCATTACGGTGCTGATTACGCCGAGATATGGCATAAATCAGGAGATTGTCACCTCTATTGGCACGGGTGCCTTTTCCGGCAACAGCGTTTTGCAGACGGTAGTCCTTTCCGAAGGAATTGAAACCGTCAACTCTGATGCCTTTAAAAACGGCAGTGCCTTGAAGAAGGTTTATTTTGCCGACACGGTTGTTTCCGTTGCGAAGGACAGCTTCTATATGAATATCAGCGGAAATAATTATGAGGCTAACCGGGATATAGCGGTCAATATCCGTTTCTATCTTTCAGCAGATTCCGCTTTGGATACGTCCAGCTGGCTGGCTTGTAAATGGAATTCTACGGAGAAATATTACGGCAAGAAATACAGTGTGTTCGGCTCCGGTGACTTTACAAGCGTATTCCAAGTAAGAACGGAAGCATTGGCAGAAATCGTCAAGAATCTTTTATAAAAGCATAAATACAAATCCGCATTTATGACAGAAAAAAAGAAGAATGGCAAAAATATTTAAAAATATGATTATAGGTACAGTGCCTGTATCGGCAGCAGCTTTTTAAGGCTTTGTCTTTAAATCGTATCTGATGTCTTTACGGTGCTGTACGATGTGAGGAGCGGAGGCACTCGTTGTCTTTGCTCCTTTTCCTGTATTAAAGCGTTGGCTGACAATAGAAACTTGAAAGGAGCCTATATTATGGCAAAGTATCTCCCAAAGCGATAGTTTTGTCTTAGCTTCCGTCAGAGGCAATTTTAAAGAAAGCATAGCTTCTCACTTTCAGTGTGCGGTTTATTTGGAGGTTCCTAAGAATGTTCGAATACAGAGGGTATGTAACCGGTCATATCAAAAATTCGACGAGAGAATATGCGAAGGTGGAGATTTATACGAAAAGGAGCAGTCGTTTTTTAGACTGGTTCAGTCAAGAGAGGAAAGCATGGTTGAAAACTGGCTGGATACCTTGGACTGCCCGGTATTTAGAATAGACGGTACTCTGCCGATAGCGGATAATGTAGAGCTGTTAATAGAAAAACTGCGTGAAAATCATTTGATTTAAAATCGTTTCCAAAATCCTATCCATGACAGCAACTGAAAAGACGTTGTCTATGGCTAATCCATAAAAAAGTACATGATTTTTTCAAGTCATGTATTTTTTTGCCTTTATTTCTATGGTATAATTTTAAAAAGGACAGGTGCATAGAATGAATCATACGGAGATGCTTAAGTTTGTAAAAAAAACCTTAGAGGACGGCAATGCAATCCGTTCGTCCAATCCGTGCTTTGGCTTTAGAAACAGGTATGAACATACGAAGCGGGTTTATAGCTGGTGTATGCGGATTATGGATGATTTTCCCGACTGTGACCGGGAGATGGTTTTAGTTTCTGCCATATTCCATGATGTCGGATATGCCAAGAATAAGGAGAATCACGCTCATGAAAGTGCGAAGCTGTTTATCGAATATGCTGAGTTGCATAATTTAGATTATGAGTTTACAATGCGTACGGCATATTTAATTTCTCTGCATTCCAACAAGGAGCTTCTTCAGGAAGGAAATATTCCGGATGAGCTGATTATCCTTTTAGAGGCGGATCTTCTTGATGAGGAGGGAGCTATGGGAATTGCTTGGGATTTGATGGGCGAGGGGGCAAAAAATCCGACCTCCTTCGAACAGGGATTGCAGTCCCTATGTGGTCATTCCGGTCATATTCTTCATCAGGAGTATATGGTGTCGCCCCTTGCTAAAAAATATTGGAAGGAAAAACAGGACTTTGTCCGTGAATTTATAAAAAATTTATCCAGTGACCTGTTTATCGGGTAAGAAGGAGGAAAAGTATGGATTTAAAAAAGTATTCCAAGTCTTATTTTGATGTTATTCAGGAGAGGTTTTCCTGTCGTTCCTTTACGGCGGAAAAGGTAGAAACGGAGAAGCTTCAAGCAATTTTAGAGGCTGCCCGGCTGGCTCCTACGGCGGTAAATTATCAGCCGCAGCGGATATATGTTGTTGAAAACGCCAAGCTTTTGGAAAGCCTTAAGGAAGCCTCACGGTTTATCTTTGATGCGAAAACGGTCTTTGTTGTGTGCTATGATACGACGAAAAGCTGGCATAGAAGAAGCGACGGCAAGGACCATGGGGATATAGATGCGGCAATTACCGCTACGCAGATGATGCTTGCGGCTACGGCTTTGGGGCTGGGAAGCTGCTATGTATGCTCCTTTAACAAGGATAAATTGCGAGAGATACTGAATATTCCGGCGGAGTACGAAATAAATTGTATTCTTCCGGTTGGCTATCCTAAGGATATTCTGCCGCATAATGTTAGAAATGAAATTGAGGATTTTGTTATATATAGGTAGTAGGTGTTAATGTATGGTTGTAAATATAATCGGGGCGGGACTTGCCGGCTGTGAGGCTTGTTATTATCTCTCTAAGAGGGGCTATAATATTAAGCTGTATGAAATGCGTCCGGTAAAGATGACGCCTGCCCATAAAACGGAAAAATTTGCTGAGCTGGTTTGCTCGAACAGTCTGCGAAGCGATTCTATGGAGAATGCCTGCGGTATCCTCAAAAGAGAAATGGAACTGCTGGATTCCTTAATTCTTCGGTCAGCCCGGCTCCATTCGGTCGAAGCCGGCGGAGCTTTGGCGGTAGACAGGGAAGGCTATTCCCAGTATATTACGGATTTTATCCATGCTCTTCCCAATGTTGAAATCGTGCATGAGGAAATTACGAGGTTGGATACCTCAGCCCCTACGATAATCGCTACGGGGCCGCTGACGAGCGGAGCCTTATGCGAGGAAATCCGGCGTCTGTTTGGCTGTGATGACTTTTATTTTTTTGACGCTCAGGCTCCGATTATTTATGCCGATTCCATTGATTACGAAAAGGTATACTTAAAAAGTAGGTACGACAAGGGACCTGCTTCCTACTACAACTGTCCAATGACTAAGGAAGAATTCGACCGGTTTTATGAGGCATTGATTACGGCGGAGGGAGTAGAGGTAAAAGAGTTTGAACTGAAGGTGTTTGAGGGCTGTATGCCGATTGAAATTATGGCGAAGCGGGGTCCGCAGACGCTGACTTTTGGACCGATGAAGCCGGTAGGGCTGAAAACTCCGTCCGGCGAAAAGCCTTATGCGGTAGTTCAGCTGCGGCAGGATGATGCCGCCAAGGAAATGTATAATTTGGTCGGCTTTCAGACGCATTTAAAATTTCCGGAGCAGAAGCGGGTTTTTCAAATGATTCCCGGACTGGAAAACGCCCGCTTTGCCAAATACGGCAGAATGCATAAAAATACCTATATCAACGCTCCGAAAATCTTAAATCCTACCTATCAGACCAAGCAATACCCCAATCTATTTTTTGCCGGTCAAATCAGTGGCGTCGAGGGCTATGTGGAATCTGCTGCCAGCGGCATCTGTGCCGCCGTAAATATGGACCGGTATCTGCAAAATAAACCGCTTCATGTCTTTTCCCCCGAAACGGTAATGGGGTCAATGGCTCATTATATCTGCAATGCCTCCGAGCATGGCTTTCAGCCGATGAATGCTAATTTTGGCATTATGCCCGAGCTGGGATTTTCCCATAAAAAGAAGGAGCGGAAGCTATTGTATGCCGAAAGAGCATTGAAAACTATGGAAAGAGAGATTCAAGAACTAGATGACTGACCAAGAGGCAATCAAGGAATTTATCGAGCATATTACGGGAATCAAGGGGTACTCTTTGAATACCATTGCAAGCTACGAAAAGGATATTCTTGAATTTTCGGATTTTCTCCAGACGGAAAAAATGGCGGCTGGACTTATGAAAATCAGAAATGAAAGAGTCTGCAAGAATTATATATCCTATCTTTCCGGCAAAGACTATGCCGCCTCCTCTATTCACAGAAAGCTTTCTGCCTTAAACAGTTTTTATGATTTCCTTTTAAAGGAAGAATTGATACAGACGAATTTTTTTGAAAATGTTGAAGCTCCGAAAATCCCGAAGCGTCTGCCGAAAATCATTAAGGAAGAGGAGGTCAGAATGCTGTTTGACGTCTGCGACTTGGAAAACAAACTTGGCTACCGCAATTATTGTCTTTTGGGTTGTCTGTATGGCTGTGGACTTAGGGTGAGCGAGCTTTGCGGAATGCAGATTAAGGACATAGATTTTAATGACCGGACGATTCTGATTCACGGCAAGGGTAGCAAGGACAGAGTCGTAGTAATGTATGAGGAATTGGCGAAGGCACTGAAGCATTACATTTCCACCTTCCGGGTAGAGCTTTTGTATCTTTCTAGGGATGAAACCAATCGGTATGTATTTTTGAATAAAAACGGCACACAGCTGACAAGGGTCGGTGTCAGGAAAATACTAGATAAGCTCGTCAATGACTGCGGAGAAACCTTTCATATTTCGCCGCATATGCTTCGGCATAGCTTTGCGACGGCACTTTTAAATCATGGGGCAGATATGCGGAGCGTACAGGAGCTTTTGGGTCATGAAAGTCTTTCAACAACCCAGATTTATACCCATGTTTCCTTTGAGGCTGTTCGCAGCTCCTATGAAATCGCCCACCCGAGAGCGGGAAGAATAAAAGAAACAAAACAATAAATTATACTTGTATTGTAGGATTTATTTTGATATAATTTTTTTGTTAAAGAATGGAGTTTTTAAAATGAAGAAGATATTGACTTTAATATTAATGCTATGCTCATTCGCTTTAGTATCCTGCAATAGCGGGCAGGCGGATGATTCTAAAAGAATAGATGTGCCAAGCAGCGAGCTGGTGGAATCCTTGAAGCTGGAAAGCGTAAAGAACGGAAAAAGCTTAAAAGAGGTTGATAAAACCCAAAAGGAATATTACGAAATAAAAATCGCCGAGGATACTCCGTCTACTTTATTTGTTTACAACAGTATGCTTGACGGTATGCTTGAGGAGCATGGCTCCAGTCTGCAGTCCATCAATGTAAATCCGCTGACCTTTACAGCTGAAATCACAACGACGGAGGCCGCTAAAATTATGAGCGAGGTATTTGATGCTTCAACGGGAATTACGAAAGAGGCTTTGGGATTGGATTTTGATTTAACCGCTAGCACCAGCTGGACAAAAACTTTGGATGCCAAGGATGTTGTCAGTGCATATAACGACGGAAAAAGAAATAACAGCTTATCTATTATCTATCTACCGACTTATGTAGAACACGTTCAAAACAGCAAATCCGTTTTAACGGTTTATGTATTTATTCCTGTATATTACGAATTTACGACATACAGCGACGGCAAGGTGGAAAGCAGTAGGTTTGATAATCTACCGATTCCAGCCCTAACCTTTAATGAGAATAATTTACTGCCTTCCAATAATTAGCCTTGAATTCAAGGCTTTTTTTGCTTCTTTGCTAGAAACGTCATAAACGATTTTACTGTATTTCAAATTATTTTATTTTATAATTCCATATCTTAATCTCTAAAAAAAGGAGACTACGCTGCGGTACACGGCAATTTTTCTCCGTACTTTTGTCATTTTTTAAAAAATAGATTGAAATATAAAAAAAAATATGGTAATATGTTAAAGGCACAAAAATACACATGTCTTTGGAGTTTGCCGTCGTGTGCAAGTAAAATTGATGGAGGCAGGCGATGAAGGGGACAGAGGACAGAACAAAAATAAAATGGAGGAAAAGTAAAAAATGTCTGAATCAGTAGTTTCAATGAAACAATTATTAGAGTCAGGTGTTCATTTCGGACACGCTACTCGCAGATGGAATCCTAAAATGGCTAAGTATATTTTTACAGCCAGAAATGGTATTTACATCATTGATTTGCAAAAAACAGCAAATGAAATCGAAAAGGCCTATGCCGCTTTATTAAACATCGTTAAGGACGGTGGAAAGGTGCTGTTTGTCGGCACAAAGAAGCAGGCTCAGGAGGCCGTTAAGGAGGAAGCCTTACGCTGCGACCAATACTATGTAAATCAAAGATGGTTGGGCGGTACTCTGACGAATTTCAAAACAATTAGAAAGAGAATTAAAAAGCTTCAGGATTTATATAAAATGGAAGAGGACGGCGAATTTGCTAAACTTCCAAAGAAAGAAGTTATTAAGCTGATTGCTGAACGGGAAAAGCTTGAAAAGTTCTTAGGCGGTATCAAGGAAATGAAGAAACTTCCGGATGCCCTATTCATCGTTGACCCTAGAAAGGAGCATAATGCAATATTAGAGGCTCGCAAGCTGAATATTCCGGTATTCGGTATTGTAGATACAAACTGCGACCCGGACGATGTGGATTATGTTATTCCTGCCAACGACGACGCTATCCGTGCCGTTAAGCTGGTGACTTGGGTTATGGGTAATGCCGTTATCGAGGCTAACGGCGGTGTAGTTGAGAAGTTTGAAGAAACAGAAGATGTAAATTTAAACGAAGAAATTCAGAAGGAAAAGCCTGTAAAGGAAGCAAAGCCTGAGAATAAAAAGCCGGCTGCCAAAAAGGCACCTGCCAAGAAACCGGCACCAAAGAAGACCGAAGCTAAAGAGGCGGCAGCTGAAGAAGCTGCTCCAAAGGCTGAATAAGAATAACGGAGGAGATTCAATATGGCAAACATTACTGCATCAATGGTAAAGGAACTGCGGGAAAAAACGTCCGCAGGTATGCTGGATTGTAAAAAAGCACTGACCGCAACAGACGGCAATATGGAAGAGGCAGTCACTTGGCTGAGAGAAAGAGGTATTGCCAAGGCGGTAAAAAAGGAAGGTGCTGTTGCAGCAGAGGGCTTATGCTCTTATGCGATTGACGGCAATAAGTGCGTTGTTTTTGAGTTAAATTCTCAGACTGACTTCGTTGCTCAAAACGCTAAATTCATTGCGTTATTAGACCAAGTAGGACAAATTATCGTTCATTCTAATGCTGTGAATACAGATGAGGCTTTAAAGGTAGAGTATGAAGGCAAAACCTTAGAAACCGTAATCCTAGAGGCTTCCGGCGTTATCGGCGAAAAAATTTCTTTACGCCGTGTTTCTGTATTGGAAAAGACAGATACACAGGTATTCGGAGCTTATAAGCACATGGGCGGAAGAATCGTCACCATTACGATTTTAGAGGGTGGCAATTCTGACGTGGCTAAAGATGTAGCTATGCATATAGCAGCTTTAAATCCTAAATATGTTTCTAAAGATGATATTCCGGCAGAGGAAATCGCTAAGGAAAGAGAGGTTATCCTTGCTGCTGCTTTGAATGAGAATGCTGCGTCTGCAAAGCCGAAGCCTGAACAAATTATTGCTGAAAGAATTGTTCCGGGTCGTTTGGATAAGAACTTAAAAGAAATTTGCTTATTATCTCAGGTATTTGTTAAGAATCCCGACCAGACCGTAGAGGCTTATGTCAAGGGTGCTAAGGCTGAGGTTAAGACTTTCGTTCGTCTTGAAGTCGGCGAGGGAATTGAAAAGCAAGTTAATGATTTTGCAGCTGAAGTAGCAGCTCAATCTGCCGCTTTCAATAAATAATTTATAGGGGAGGCTTTTTGCTTCCCCTATTTTTAAAAAACAGGAAGAAAGGGTGTATCAAATGTATAAACGCATTTTACTGAAATTAAGCGGAGAGGCACTAAAGGGAGATACTCCGTATGGAATTGACCCGCAGACGGTATTGGAAATTGCCAAGCAAATCAAGGACGTTCACGATTTAGGCGTGGAAATTGGTATTGTTGTCGGCGGTGGGAATATTTGGCGGGGAAAGACCGCCGAAGGACTGGGAATGGATAGGGCACAGGCTGACTATATGGGAATGCTTGCTACGATTATGAACGGTCTTGCCGTACAGGATTCCCTAGAGCATTTAGGCGTTCCGACCAGAGCGATGACGGCTTTGCCGATAAATCAGGTTGCCGAGCCGTATATCCGCAGAAGAGCTATTCGGCATTTGGAGAAAAAGCGGGTTTGTATATTTGTCGGCGGTCTGGGCTCTCCGTATTTTTCAACGGATACGGCGTGCGTGCTTCGGGCAACGGAAATTGGTGCCGAGGTCGTTTTAATGGCAAAGAACAAGACCGAGGGAGTATACGACAGTGACCCCCGGCAGAATCCGAATGCGAAAATGTATGATACCCTGACCTTCTCCGAAATCCTTTCAAAGAATTTGGCTGTAATGGATTCCACGGCTGCCTCTTTGTGTAAGGATAATAAATTAAATCTTATTGTTTTCAATATGAATACAAAAGGAAATATTGTGAAGGCTGTCAAGGGCGATAAAATCGGTACCCTTGTCAAAGTGGAAGAGGAGTAAATATGGAAGAATTAGAAATGGTCCTGCTAGAGGGCGAAGATAAAATGGATAAGGCGATTGCCTCCTATGAAAGAGAATTGTCTACGGTTCGGACAGGGCGGGCAAATGCCTCCCTGCTGGATTCTATTCAAATAGAATATTATGGGGTAATGACACCGGTGAAGCAGATTTCCTCCATCAGCATTCCTGAGGCTAACCAGTTGTATATCAAGCCGTATGACAGGTCTTCTGTCAAAGCGATTGAAACGGCAATACTGGCTTCTCCCTTGGGGCTTACGCCGCAGAGCGACGGTAATGGCGTCAGATTGATTTTGCCGAAAATGACGGAAGAGCGTCGTAGGGAATTGGTTAAGCTTGTAGGCAAAATGGAGGAGCAGGCTAAGGTAGCAATCCGCAATATCCGCAGAGATACAAACGATGAGATTAAAAAGCTGGATTTGCCGGAGGACGATGAAAAAGGCTATTTAGAGGACGTACAGAAGCTGACCGATAAAAAAATAGCACAAATTGAGTCTGTCACTGAACGGAAGAGCAGTGAACTGATGTCTATTTAGCTTTTATAGAATCTAGCAGTATAGACATAGATGGATATGTTTATTTTGCTAGATTTTTTTTGGTATTAATGATATAATGGTACTTGTATAATTTTACATATTTTTATCGCGAAACGGCGTATAATTATTTTGAAATTAGGTGAGGTTTGTTTTGGAGGTGCCTAAATGAAAAAAAGGATTCTTACGGGAATCATCATGGGATTGATTTTGCTTCCTGTGGTTATTGTTCCGGAGCTGATAACGGTTTTTGAATTGCTGATTATATTGTTTTCAGTGTTAGCTTCTTTTGAAGTCTTAAATATGTTCGACAAAGAGAAAAAGCTGCCCCTTGGGGTTAAAATATTGTGTGTCGTTTTGACGTTGATGCTGTATTCCTCTATTGTGAATAATTTTGCAATCTGCGAAAATACATTGGTCTGCCGGCTGTTATCCTGCTTCCGATTCCAGCTGGATATGTTTTTAACTCTGACGATTATCTTTTTATGCGTTATGTCGTGTATGCTGTTTGTTCCCCATTTTGATGCCGGCGATGCGGGAAGATGCTTTACCGAGATTATGTATATCGGAATTACCTTTGCTACCTTTACGGTTTTAAGGGCATACGGTATCCGCTTTATAATTTATTTATTGATTATTACGGTAGCTACGGATATCTTTGCTTTGGTATTCGGATTAAATTTCGGAAAACACAAAATGGCTCCTACGATTTCCCCGAAAAAATCATGGGAGGGAGCTATCGGCGGTACGGCGGTTGCGTTGATTATCGGCTTCCTGTTTTTATACTTTTACCCGTATTTTGCTCCGCTATTCCATGACGGCGAGCAAATCAGCTTCTTTGCCGGGGTATTTAACTATGAAATATTTTCGGAGCCCGGCTTGATTTTCTTTATGATTTTGCTGACCTTATGTATGTCTATTTGCTCGCAAATCGGAGATTTGGTTGCCTCCAAGCTGAAAAGAACGTATGGAATCAAGGATTTCTCCAATATTTTTCCGGGGCATGGCGGAATATTAGACCGGTTTGATTCAACCCTTTTTGCCTCCGCGATTTTCCTGTTGTTCCTGCAGTTTGAGTCTATTATTAATCCGGCTCTGTTTGGTGTACTATGAAATATCTGTATATTGTCGGAGCCTGCGGCTCTATCGGCACGCAGACTTTGGATATTGTCAGAAATAGTCCCGAGGAGTTTCAGGTTATAGGAATGTCCGTCGGCTCGGATTTATCGTTTGCTCAAAGATTAATCGAAGAATTTAAACCGCAGATTGTCTGCCTTCGTAAACCGCAGCATATCGCTCTTTCCTATCAGCCGGAGATAGTTTACGGCGATGAGGGGCTGCTGAGAGTTGCCGGATATCATCTCTATGAGAAAGAGGTATTTGTCAATGCCTTGGTCGGCGTTGCCGGGCTTATGCCGACTGTCAGGGCTATACAGGCAGGAAAGGAAATTTGTTTGGCAAATAAGGAAACGCTTGTTGTTGCCGGGGATATTGTCAAAGCGATGGCAAAGGCGTATCATGTACCGCTGATTCCGATTGATTCGGAGCATTCGGCGATATTGCAGTGCCTAAGCGGTGAAAAAAAGTCGGAGGTAAAGCGGTTGATTATAACCGCAAGCGGCGGAGCCTTCCGAAATAAAACAAGAGAGGAACTGAAACAGGTCAAGAAGGAAGAGGCACTTCGGCATCCCAACTGGAGTATGGGTGCCAAGATTACGATTGACAGTGCAACGATGATGAATAAGGGCTTTGAGGTTATTGAGGCACATCATTTGTTTGATATGCCGTATCCGCAGATTGATACGGTGCTTCATCCTCAAAGCATCGTCCACTCAATGGTGGAATTTTGGGACGGAACGATTAAGGCAGAGCTTGGAACGGCAGATATGCATACGCCGATTTCCTATGCCCTGCGGTACCCCTCTCATCAGGCAATGGAAACGAAGACTTTGCCGCTGATTGGGTTAAATCTGGAATTTCGGGAGTTGTCGGCAGACCGGTTTCCATGCTTGGGCTACGCCTATGAGGCGGCTTCCAAGGGTGGAGTTTATCCGGCAGTGCTGAATGCGGCAAATGAGGCGGCAGTATCTTTATTTTTAAAGGATTACATAGATTTTTT
>ENA-UAOM01000260-UAOM01000260.1-human-gut-metagenome-genome-assembly--contig:-NODE-260-length-18561-cov-8.095807_pt1 | contig 18561 bp, 19 predicted proteins | sample MGYA00243468_ERZ654555 | MGnify/ENA primary metagenome ERZ654555 (study PRJEB26926, sample SAMN06164434) | human gut metagenome | biome: ENVO:00009003; feature: ENVO:2100002; material: ENVO:00002003... | reverse complement strand
ACCCTAGAGTTCGTCGGCAGCGTCAGATGTGTATAAGAGACAGGAATATGCCTGTATTACAATCAAATATATATTTTGGGAGATGGTATTATGGAACAACTGATTAAGCATGAACAGGCAATCAATGAGCTTTTAGCCCGCTATGGAGTTAAATTCGGAATCTATAAAAACAATGAGTTTAGGGAACAGCTTTTTCCCTTTGATGCCATTCCGCGAATTATTCCCAAGGCAGAATTTGCCTATTTAGAGCGGGGACTGATTCAGAGAGTCAATGCCTTGAATTTATTCTTGAAGGATATATACGGGGATTACAAGATTGTCCGGGACGGCGTAATACCTGCTGATTTTGTGTTTTCCTCCAAGGGCTTTCTGCCGCATTGTATGAATATGCTTCCTCCCATGGGGATATATTCGCACATATCCGGAATTGATTTAGTACAGGCTAAGGATAAAACATGGTATATTTTAGAGGATAATCTGCGGATTCCGTCGGGAGCCTCCTATCCGATGATTGCCAGAGAGCTTATCCGCAAGGCGTCTCCGGAAACCTTTAAGCAGAATCAGGTCCGGGATAATCGGGATTACGCTCAGCTTTTAGAGGAAACTATGAATACCGTGAATTTAGGGGGAATCAATGTGATTTTAACCCCGGGACGGTATAATGCCGCCTATTTCGAGCATTCCTATTTAGCGGAAAGAAGTCATTCGACGCTGGCGACGCCGCAGGAGCTGGTCGTGGAAAATGCTACGCTGTATTATAAAAACCATTTGGGACAAAAGGTCAGGGTAGGAGCCCTGTACCGACGGATTTCCGATGAATATCTGGACCCGCTTGCCTTTGAGCCGGATTCCTTAATCGGCGTACCTCAGCTGATGACGGCGTACCGAAGCGGCAATGTTGCGGTCATCAATGCTCCCGGAAACGGGGTGGCAGATGATAAGGGAATTTATTATTTTGTTCCGAAAATGATAGAGTATTATCTGCATGAGGAGCCGATATTGCGGAATGCTCCTACCTATCTGCCTTTTTACGAAAGGGACAGGGAGTATGTTTTAAAGAATTTAGACCGGCTGGTAATTAAGGATGTAAGCGAAGCCGGCGGCTATGGCGTTGTGTTCGGAAGCCGAATGAATCCTCAGGAGCTGGAAGAGTGGCGGAATCTGATTCTCGCTCAGCCGCGGCGGTTTATCGCTCAGGAGGTTATTGACTTTATAGATTTGGAGGTTCACGAGCAGGGAAAGACGGTCTATCGGAAGGCGGATTTACGAGCCTTTGTATTAAGCGGCAGGGAAACGAAGGTATGGGCGAGCGGACTGACAAGATTTTCCCGAAACCCGGATTCGTTTGTCGTGAATTCTTCACAGGGAGGAGGCTTCAAGGACACATGGGTATTATCACAATAGAGAAAGCAAATCACTTATTTTGGCTGGGAAGATATACGGAAAGGGTATTTTCCACCATTAAGGTTTATCAGCAGTATTACGATAAAATGATAGATAAGGACCCTCTTGCCTACGAGGAGTTTTGCCGGAAGCTGGAGATTGAAAATATTTATCAGGGAAGCGAGGATTTTAATCGTTCCTATGTTTTCGGTGTCAATAATCCCGATTCCATTATATCCAGCCTGATTCTGGCATACGATAATGCCGTGGTGCTTCGGGAGGAAATCAGCGGGGAAACCCTGTGCTATATTGAGCTTGCCCTGCGGGTATTGAAAAACAGTCCGGAGGAGGCACCGATTCTCGAGCTGCAAAAGGTTATCGACTACCTGTATGCCTTTTGGGGTAGCGTGGACGACAATGTAGAAAGCGAAGCCTGCCGCAATATTATGAAATGCGGCAAATACGCTGAACGGTTAGATTTAACCTATCGGTTTGACGATACCAGTACGGATATTGTCAAGCAGACGGCTAAACTGAGAAACCGGGTAAAAAAGCTGGAGCAGCAGTATCACTTAGAGGGGCTGAAGGATATTGAAATGCTGCAAAATGAAAAATTTGGGGGACGCTGGGATTATCTGGAACAGATTTACAAGCTGACCGGATTGTTTGAGGTGGAAGAATGAAGCAGTTAATTTTTGAATATCAAATGAAGCTGAGCTTCAGCGATTATGTAAGAGAACAGCAGTTTCAGTTGAAATGTCTGCCGCAGAACAATTTGTATCAGCGGGTAATTGATTCCCAGTATACAATATATCCGCTGGATACGGTTTCCAGCTTTACGGACGGCTTTGGAAATTCAACCATAGCGGGAAGTGCTATTACCCGTCATAAGGAATTCCGGTTTAATGTCAAGGGAATTGTGGAGGTCGATTATTCCTGCTGCCGGCAGGAGGAATGCCATCCGATTTACCGCTATGAAACGGAGCTGACTCGGTATTGCCCGGAAATGGAGAGCCTTAGTTCAAACGCCATAACCTTTTTGGAACAGATGAAGGAGGTTATGCATAAGGTACATCGGTTTATGCAATATCAAAAGAATGTGACGACGATTCATACGACGGCGTGCGAGGCGTTTGGGCTGCGGGCTGGCGTATGTCAGGATTTCGCTCATATTATGATTGCCGTCTGCCGGCATTTAGGGTATCCGGCAAGATATGTCGCCGGTATGCTGTACGGCGAGGGCGAAACCCATGCTTGGATAGAGGTATTCTTTCATCATACATGGTATGGCTTTGACCCTGCCAATGACCGTATCGTCAATGATAATTATATCGTTTTGGCAAAGGGAAGGGACTATCAGGACTGTGTGATAGACAAAGGCATCTTTCTGGGAAACTGTACGCAGAAGCTGGACGTGTCCGTATCCGTAAAATCTTAAAAGATAAAGTATTCCTTATCCGGGGGATTCCCGGATAAGGATTTTTTATTGGATAGGTACAAAAAAACTCGTCATTTGCAGTTTAGAGCATATTTTTGGTTTTGCTTTTTGCAATAATATGGATTTTATTCTTGTTTTTATCCGATAATAAGATTATAATAATACTTGCTTATGGGACCCTTAAGGGCCTAAAAAGAAAGGAAATTTTATATGAAAAACAGTTTAAAAATCAAACGCTTGGTTGGAACTGCCAGCCTTGCCGCATTGGTAGTTGTTTTACAACTGCTGTCTAACTATATCCAGTTTGGAACGGTTAGCATTACTCTGGCTTTAATCCCGATGGTTGTCGGAGCCATTATCTATGGTCCTCTGACTGGATTCGGATTGGGAGCCTTGATGGGAATCATTATTTTGACAGCTCCGTCTACGGTGACATTCTTGAGCTTTAACGCTTTTGCTACCGTGGTATTGTGTGTGCTGAAAACCGGTCTTGCCGGTCTTGCCTGCGGGTGGATTTACAAGGGGCTGATTCGCCTAAACGTCTTGGGAAAAGCTAAGTTTTCCGTGGCGATTATTACGGCGACGCTGGTAGCTCCGATTATCAATACCGGATTATTCATTTTAGGAACAGCCATTTTATTTCAGGGCTTAAGCATAACCTCAGAAGCGGGAGAGGTCATCGTTTTGGTACCGTCTGCCGGCGGCTTTGGGGCAGCCTTCAGTGCCGCTGTGGGCTTTGTTGCCCTGACTAATTTCTTGGTTGAATTTGCGGTCAGCGTCGTATTATCTCCGGCTATGGTATATTTGACGAAGATATTAGGCAATCGGTTTGATTTGGGCTTTGCCCGGGATTTTAAAATCGGAGCAAATTTAGCACTGGATGAGGAGATTCCGAATACTGCGACAGAAGGCGTTTAAAATAAAGGTGAGGGTATGATTTTATTAGTAGATGTAGGAAATTCTAATATTGTTTTCGGGTTTTCCGATGATAAGGAAATTAAAATAACCTTTCGTCTTAAAACCTTTACGGATAAGACTTCGGATGAGTACTATATCCTGATTAAATCCATGCTGGATTCCTATCGGATTGAGGACGTCATTATTTCCTCTGTCGTACCGATTGTGACCAGTGCCTTAAAAAAGCTATTCAGTAAGTATTATCATATTGAGGCTAAGATTATCGGACCCGGCATTAAAACCGGCGTTCAGTTGAAGGTTGACGACCCTAAAACCGTTGGAGCAGATATGATTTGCGACGCGGCGGGAGCGATGACGCTTGCCAATGAGGCTATCGTCTTGGATTTGGGAACGGCAACAAAATATATCTATGTGAAAAACAATGTCTTTTACGGGTGCAGTATTGCCCCGGGGGTGGCAATCAGCATGAAGGCTTTGGTATCTAATGCGGCACTCTTGCCGAGCATTGAACTGATATGCCCGAAGAAGGTAATCGGAACGAATACGATTACCTGTATGCAGTCCGGCGTTATTTTTGGAGCGGCATCGCAGGTCGATGGAATGATTGACAGAATCTTAGAGGAAATTCAGAATCCTAAGGTTGCGGTTATCGCTACCGGCGGATTGTCCTCCTTAATTGTTCCGCTGTGCCGGCACCGGATTGAGCGGAAGGAAAATCTTACGCTGATTGGCTTATTGGAAATTTATAAAAAGAATTTGGCGGCATAATATGCTGCCTTTTTGTTAAGGAGAAGAGTATGCAAATCGCGATTATCGTTTTATCTATATTGGGGATTCTTTTGCTGATTGGCTTTCTTGCGGCATGGGTGCTGCATACCAAGCTGTTCGGCAGACGGTATACGCCTGACCCGCTGATTCGGTATTATACGAGGGAGGAATTCGGGCTTTCGGCGGCGGCGGTGGAATTTCCTTGCGGAAAATATAGCCTTAAGGGGTTTATCTATTCCTATGATAATGCTTTGACAGACAAGCTGATTGTCTTTGCCCACGGTATGTGGTCGTCAACCAGAGCCTATATGCAGGATATCGAATATCTATGCCGGAAGGGCTATCGTGTTTTAGGCTTTGACTATACCGGGACGGATTTATCCGAAGGCAAGCGGCTGAAGGGCTTGGCTCAGGGCGTCCGAAGTCTTTCTGCCGCCTTGAATTATATTCAAAGCCAGCCGGAGTATCATACCGTTAAGATTTATGTCGTCGGTCATTCATGGGGCGGATTTTCTACGCTCAATGTGGTGAAATATCACCCGGAGGTTGAAGGAATCGTGGCTTTAGCTCCGTTTGTTTCTATTCCCAAAGTTTTGAAGGGTATGCTTCCTAAGGGGTTATACTGGATGATTCCCTTTGTACTGGCGGTGGAATTTATTCACTGCGGAAAAACCGCCTTCGTCAATGCCAAAAGGAGCCTGCGTTCCTATCCGGGTAAGGTACTGATTATCCATTCCGAGGATGACCCGATGGTAAGCTATGCTTATAATACGGCAGAGCTAAAGAAAAAATGCTTAAATCCGCGGATAAGCTACTATATTACCGCGGGCAAGCGGCATAATCCGCAGTACACGGCGGAAGCGGTTCAGGCATTGCAGGAGTATTCTCTTCGGCTTCAGGGGCTATCCCCGCAGGAGGCGGAGGAATTTAAAAAAAATACTGACTACCATGAGCTTGGAAGACTGGACTGTGAGGTTATGGATAGGATTGTTGATTTTATAAATGACTGAGAGTTTTTACTCTCTTTTATTTATGGGGAAAAGGTGCTATAATAGGGGTAGAAAACAACGATTAGGTGAAGACTATGATTTTACACAAAACCCCAAAAATTAATATTAACCGGATAAATGCTTTAAATAATATTCATCCGCTGGACGAGAAAACGAGGCAGCTGATGCTTCAGTATTTAAGAATTGAAAATGAGTACCGCTATGCCTTGCGGGAGATGTCTGCCAAACTGGAAAATTTAGATGATTTCTGTCAGACCCATTTTGACCACAATCCGATTCATCATATCGAGTCCCGGGTAAAAAGTCCGGAAAGCATACTGGAGAAGATGAGCCGGAAGGGCTATGAGATTTCCTTTGAATCTTTAAAAAAATACATATATGATATTGCGGGAATCCGGGTAGTCTGCAATTATATTAACGATATTTATCAGATTATTGATTTGCTGGTAAAGCAAAAGGATTTAAACGTTCTGCTGAAAAAGGATTACATTGTAAATCCCAAGGAAAGCGGATACCGCAGTCTGCATATTGTCTTTTCCATCGAGATGTATCTCGACGATGAGGTAAAGTATGTTCCGGTAGAAATTCAGTTCCGGACGCTGGCTATGGATATGTGGGCTTCCTTGGAGCATGAACTGAGATATAAAAGCAAAAACAGCTTATCCGAGCAGGATAAGATGAATTTGCGGCAATATTCGGAGCAGCTGTATAACGTCGATTTAAATATGCAGAGAATCTATATAGCCGCGGTTGTGGGGGATAATGACAATGATTGATTTTGATGATTTGGAAAAAAAATACAAATGCTTGGGGATAGAAACGCCGACCAGAAGCATGATTAAGACGCCGGAGCAAATTGAGGGTATCCGGAGGGCTGGCGTTATCAATACATTGGTGCTGGACGAGGTGGCAAAGCATATCCGCGAGGGAATGTCCACGGAGGAAATCAATACCATCGTTCATCAAAGGACGATAGAGCTTGACGGTATTCCCGCACCGCTGAATTATGAGGGCTTCCCGAAAAGCTGCTGTACGTCCATCAACGACGCCGTTTGTCACGGCATACCGAATCCTAAGGATATTTTAAGGTCCGGAGATATAATCAATGTAGACTGTACGACGATTTATCAGGGATACTATGCCGATTCCTCCAGGATGTTTTGTATCGGTGAGTGTGACGATAGAGCCTTGGATTTGGTCCGGGTGACAAAGGAATCCTTGGATTTGGCGGTGAAGATGCTTAAGCCGTTTTCTCGGCTGCGGGACATCGGCTATTGGATTGAACGGTATGTGAAACAGAAGGGATACAGCGTAGTTCACGAGGTCGGCGGTCACGGCGTCGGGCTGGAATTTCACGAGGACCCGTTCATCTATCATTATGGCAGGAAAAATACGGGTATGGTCTTATTTCCGGGTATGGTGTTTACCATTGAGCCGATGGTGAATGAGTTTTCCCGTCATGTCTATTTGGACGCCGGCAACAACTGGACTATTTACACGGAGGACGGCGGTTTATCCGCTCAGGCAGAATATACGGTCTTGCTGACGGAAAACGGACCGGAAATATTAGCAAAATAAAGGAGGGACGGTATGACGCTGAGCTTAAGTCCGGCAGCGGCAAGGGCGATAGAACGATTGGAAGAGGCTGGCTTTGAGGCTTATGCTGTGGGCGGAGCCGTTCGGGATTTTCTACTGGGAGCTGACTGTCAGGATACGGATTTAACGACGAATGCCACGCTTTTGCAGATAGAGCATATCTTTCGGGATTGTAAAATAACCCGGTATAAAAAGGGGCATACGCTGGGGATTGTCCTCAATCATACCTATTTGGAGATATCGTCCTTTGACGGCAATACGCTTTTGGAGGATTTGGCAAACCGGGACTTTACTATCAATGCCATGGCATATCACCCGTCTAAGGGAATCATCGACCCGTATGACGGCAGAAAGGCTTTGCAGGACGGGCGGATACAGACGATAAAGGAGCCATTAGAGGTAATAACAAAGGACCCGATACGGATTCTGCGGGCAATCCGCTTTGCCGGAGCTTTGGGTTTTACCCTAGACAGCCGCTTAAAGGATTGTATTTTAGCTTATTGTGATTTGCTGAAAAGGGTATGCCCTAAGCGGTATCGCAAGGAAATAGATTCTATCCTTTTGCTGGATAAGCCTTCAATAGTTTTAAGAGAGTATTTACCCGTTTTCGGTGTTGTTTTTCCGGCTTTAAAGAAAACACAGGGCTTTTTACAGCATACCCGCTGGCATCATTTAGATGTTTTCGAGCATATTTTATGCGTTGTTGATACGGTAAGACCGATTCTGATTTTACGGCTTGCGGCTTTATTCCACGATATAGAAAAGCCTCAGTGCTTTACGATGGACGAAGAGGGCGTCGGACACTTTTATCAGCATTATGCCCTTTCAGCCCAAACCGCTAAGGCTTATATGACGCAGCTGGGATACAGCGAAGAACTGATAGGCAGGGTCTACCGGCTGGTCTATTATCATGACCGGCAGATACCGCTGAATCAAAAGGGAATCCTGCATTTTCTTCATGATTTTAAGGATAAAGATTTGTCGTATTTATTTGAACTGAAACGGGCGGATATTTGCGGACAAAACCCGGAGCTTTTATATCGCCTGCAGGATATTGACCGTCTTGCCGAGCTTACGGCGGAGGTATTGGCTAAGAAGGAAGCCTTTACGATTCATCAGCTGAATATTCAGGGCAATCAGCTAAAGAGCTTAGGCTTTGCCGGCGAAGAAATCGGAGATACTTTAAATGAGATGCTGGAGCTGGTTATGGATAACCGTCTGGATAACTCGCTTCCGGCATTAATAGAATATGCCAAAAACCGTAAACGTTAGAAGCAATGATATAGGACATTCGCAGTAAATGTCAGGTATTAACCATAACGTGCGTCATAAAGTTTTATTTTTACCTCTTTTTTCGTTATGCTCGGTAAACTATCTAAGATATTCTGTTCGGGTGTATTTTGGGTGTAAAACAAAAGTATAAAAACTTCCGATAACGGCAAAAATGTTGATATATTATTGTTTTGTTCTATTGTTTTTTGCCGATAAAATGGTATACTTATAAACGAGGTGCTGTGATATGAAATATTTGTCTGTGACTGAAACGGCAAAAAAGTGGAATATATCGGAGCGGAGCGTTCGGAACTATTGTGCGACGGGTAAAATTGATGGTGCATTTTTAACGGGCAAGACTTGGAATATCCCCGAAGACGCACGGAAGCCCGATAGAGCAAATAAGAAAGCAAAATTGCCGACTACTCTTTTAGAAATACTTTCGGCAGAGAAGAAAGCCAAACTTTCGGGCGGAATTTACCATAAAGTACAAATCGAGCTGACGTACAATTCAAACCATATTGAAGGAAGCCGTTTAACTCACGACCAAACCCGCTATATTTTTGAAACGAACACGATTGGTACGGACGGCGGCTCGGTAAGGGTTGACGATATTGTGGAAACGGCGAATCACTTTAAGTGTATCGACCTGATAATTGAAAATGCGAAAAAGCCGATAACGGAAACCTTTATAAAAGAATTACATCGCACGTTAAAAAGCGGAACAACAGATGCTCGGCAGGATTGGTTTGCCGTCGGCGATTACAAAAAACTCCCGAACACCGTCGGCGATATGTTTACGGCACAACCTGAAGAAGTTGCCAAAGAAATGAAGAAACTGCTTTTGGCATATAATGCGAAAAAAGAAAAGACCTTCGACGAACTATTAGACTTTCATTATAAATTTGAATGTATTCATCCTTTTCAGGACGGAAACGGACGTATCGGCAGACTGCTGCTTTTCAAAGAATGTCTGAAATATAATATCGTACCGTTTATCATAGATGAAGAACTTAAACTGTTCTACTACCGCGGGCTGAAAGAATGGGAAAACGAGCATGGTTATTTACGCGATACCTGCCTAACGGCACAAGATAAGTTTAAAGTTTATCTTGATTATTTTAAGGTACAATACTGATTTCAAATTTTATAACCGGCGAATTAAAGAGGGACGAAAAGAAACACATTAACGCCGCCCGAATATGCCATAAGTTTTTCTTTTCAATACGAATTTTCCGACCATAAACTTACCTATAAAAACTATCGTGCATATTTTTACTCAATGAAGAACTATGGATTTTATAAAGAGGCGTAAAATTTTGTTATGGCAAAGAACAAGTTAAATTTATCCGAATTAGGAGGACAATATGGGAGAAGAAAGGTATTATGCAGCCTATGGCTCAAATCTAAACCGGGCAGAAATGAAAAAGCGGTGTCCCGGGGCAATCCCCGTAGGTACGGGTTATATTCACGGTTATACTCTTTTGTTTTGCCGGTATTTAACCATAGAGCCGGACGAGAAAAAAGAGGTGCCTGTGGGAATATGGCAGATTTCCGCTGAGGATGAACGGGCTTTAGACGAATATGAGGCTTATCCAAGCCTTTATCGGAAGGAATATCTGGAGCTTGAAATCGACGGAAGAAGGCTTATGGTACTCATTTATCGGATGAATGAGGTCGGTAAGAGTCATCCATCGGAAGAGTATTTTCAGACCTGTCTGACCGGCTATCAGGATTTTGGCTTGAATACGTCCTATTTATATGAGGCATTAAGAATTTCAGAATAAATAACCCCCTTAATCTTAAACGGATTTAAGGGGGATTTTAATTATAAAAAAAAGAAGGAACCTGCCTTCTTTTAAACGGGGTTTTCCCATGCTGTTTTATGTGCTTACAACACTATATTCACAAACGAATCCTTTGTTTTTCCTCGGTACCCTTCCTTGAAATTGCGGCACCTCTAAGGCGTTAGAACGTTTACTCGGATATTTTATGCCGAATTAAATTGGAATTAGGATAATTCAATCCAATATCGCTGTTCCACAATACCGTCTACCGTAATCTCGTTTTCTAAAACACCGCCATTGTAGATAATGCTTTTCGCTGAGCCGATATTATCCTTATCACAAACCATTAATACCTTTTGGATTCCCAGTTTTCTACATTCCTCTAAAGCCAAATGAATCATTTTTGTAGCAATTCCTTTTCTTCGCTCAGAAGGACGAACGCCATCTCCGATATGTCCGCCATCTAATAACAATGATTCGTTTAAATAATGCCTGATATTTACTGCCCCAACAATGATGTTTCGTTCTTCATCTAAACAAAAAAATGTTGAATCGGGAACTAAACCATTAGAGGAATCTTTTATTTCTAAATTCCTGCAATAATATTCAAAGTCGTGATAATCCAAACGGCGAATTGTGTATGGAATGATTTTTTCGTCAGCGGCATTCCATTCCTCCAGCATATCTATAATTTGATTCTGATATTCCTTTGTTGCCTTTATCAATTTTAGTTTCATAAACCCTCCTGTAAACTGCGTTTATTCTTTCATTGATTATTTGTTGATTTTATTAAAAAAGCACTATGAAAGTCCATGTCTAGTTCATCGACATAAAAATGTAATATCTTTTTATAATTTTTTGTTGATGTACTTAAGGTAATATATCTGCAAGTATCTTTGATTTTGTTTTCCAGCAGTTCAAAAAGCTTTCTTCCAATCCCTTGATTTCGATATTCGGGAAGGACATACAGTTCATCGACCATAAAGCATTTACTGCCGGCGTCTATGTAGGATGTTTTGTTTTCTTTGGTATAATAATGACCGAAGATATATCCAATGATTTCATCGTCATTTACAGCTACGCATAAAGGCTCCTTTATGTCTTGCTCGGTGTTTACCACCATGCCGTAAGAACAATCCTCATCCTTCCATTTTTTTGACAATTCAATTAAATCCTGTATCGTTTTTGTATCCAATTCCCTAAATTCATAGTTCATATCCTTATACCTTCAAAAGCTAGCTTTTCTTTCAATTTAGTTGATTATATCACATAATCTCCATAATGGCAAAAATAAAAGTCTTGAACTCTAATCAATTCAAGACGGATACTTTTAAAATGGTGGACCCTTGGAGACTCGAACTCCAGACCCACTGATTAAGAGTCAGTTGCTCTACCAACTGAGCTAAGGGTCCATTTCTTACTGCAATAACAATTATATCAAATTAAATTTCTTTGTCAACAACTTTTTTTTAAAATGTGCTATTTTTTCTCTTTATACATAAACTAATACTGGTGGGTTTGATGAAAGTTAATAAATTATGTCAAAGGCTGGGACTTTCTAAAGTAAAATACAATCATTCGATTTTTAAAATTACGGATGACAGTAAGGATTGTATAGATAATACGGTATTTTTTGCCATAGAAGGGAGCCGGGTGGACGGTCATGACCGGATAGATGAGGCGATAGCCGGCGGTGCGAAAACGATTGTTTTGGTTAGAAAGGTATCTCCCAAGCCGGGGATAAATTATATTTATTGCGAAAGCCCGAAACGGCTGCTGGCATTAGCCCTGAACGCTTATAATGGAAAACGGTTAAAAAATATAAAATTTATCGGCGTTATTGGCACAAACGGAAAGACGACGACCACAACCCTGATATATCATTATTTGGAATATATTCATCAAAGGGCAATGCTGATTGGAAGCAACGGCTGTTATGCCAAGGGCTTTTATCAAGGACATAATAATACGACCCCGCGGGCAGTAGAGCTGTATCAGTATTTCAGCTATGCCGAAAAGAATCATATCCGGTATATCGTCATGGAGGTTTCCAGCATTGCCGTCAGCGAGCTGAGAATCATGGGAATCCGGTATCACGCCTTAATCTTTACCAATTTCAGCGAGGACCATCTGGATTACCATAAGACGATGGAACGATATTTTATGGCAAAGGCAATTCCTTTTATCCGGCTAAGGAAACAGGATTATGCCATTTTAAACGCCGATGACAGTTCCTTTCAGCCGCTTTTGGGCTGTACGCAGGCAAGGGTTTTAACCTACGGCATAAAGAACGGAAGTACAGCTTTGGCAAACGCTGTAAAGGTCCATGCTTCCGGATTGGAGTTTGACGTCGGTACTCGGCATATAACGTCAAATCTCATCGGCGGCTTTAATGTTTATAATATTCTGCCTTTATTTTGTATCTGCCGAGCTTTTGGGCTGAATTCAGAGCTTTTACCGAAGTTTCTGAAGGAATTTAAACAGGTCAGCGGCAGAATGAATTTAGTAGATATTCCTTTAAAGCATATTATTATTGATTATGCGCATACGGAGCAGGCGATAAAAAATGCGATTTTAGAAACGGAGAAAATAACATCAGGCAGGGTTTATGTCGTCGTTGGCTGCGGCGGCAACCGCGAACGGGAAAAAAGAAGCAAAATCGGCAGGCTTTTAACCGAACTGAATTGTATACCGATTATTACCAGCGATAATCCCCGGTTTGAAAATCCGAAAGATATTATTGCCGATATTTTAAGCGGTACAGAGAAGGAGGTCACGGTTATTGAGGACCGCCGTGCGGCGATTCTTTACGCTTTAGAGCAATTAACGGAAACCGATTATTTACTGATTCTCGGCAAGGGCTGTGAGGATTATATGGATATTGCGGGGCATAAGGTAAAATACAGCGATTTGCAGGTGGTAGAAGAGTGGAAGAGGGATAATCCTTAACCAGCGGGCATAGAATGAAATGGTGATTCTATGCAGCTATTATTTTTGGCATTGCTGTCGGTATTTTTGTATACACTTTATATTCGATATTTTAAAAGAATAAAGCAGTATGAACGGGAGGAGGGGCTTGCCTCCCACAAGAGTAAGACGGGAACAATTACGATGGGAGGAATTATTTTTGTAGTCCTTCCCATGTTCTTTCTGTTTTATGATTCCAAAACCCTCAATATTGCCATAACGATATTTCTATACGGGCTTTTGGGCTTTGCGGACGACCTTTTGATTATCCTTAAGCACAACAACAAAGGGATTCATCCTTCCCTAAAGCTCTTGCTTCAGGTGCTGATTGCCGGCGTATCCTTCTTTTTATACCTGCAAAGCGGTATGGCTACGGAGGTACAGCTGTTTGGATTTAGGATAGATATAAAATGGATATACGGCTTATTGATGCTTCTGATTCTAACCTCTTCAACCAATGCCTTTAATCTGACGGACGGGGTAGACGGACTTTGCAGCGGTCTATCGCTGCTATTGTCCCTTGGGTTTTTATATATCAGCTATAAGAAGCAGGAGTTCAGCATTTTTTATATGATTCTCTGCATTATGATTCCTTTATTTATTTTTTGGTGCTTTAACTATCCGAAGGCATTTTTGTTTATGGGGGATACCGGCTCTTTGTTTCTCGGAGCCTTTTATGCGATGCTCGCTTTATATTTAGACTGCATTCTGCCGTTTATGCTGATGGGAGCATTGTTTATTTTTGAAACGCTGTCCGTAATTTTGCAGGTTGGCTATTTTAAAAAAACCAAGGGCAAGAGGCTGTTTAAAATGGCTCCGTTTCACCACCACCTAGAGGCCTGCGGAATTAAGGAAATCTATGTGGATTTAATTTTTTATGCGATACAAATCGCGTTAATTTGGATAACAATTTTATTGCTGTAAAAATCTTAGTCTTGACTTTATTTTTATAGTATGATATTATCTTTTTTGTCTTAAGGGAGTAATCGGCGAATACGTGATAAATCAACATACTGGTTTTAACCTGGTTTATCTTAATTGATGAGACTTAAGTATAGCCCTAAGCTATGCTTTCGTCTTATTGTGGTATGCTTAGTGGCATATCATTTTTATTTATTAGGAGATTATAGGTATGATTTGGATAATTCAAAGTATTTTTTTAGGCATTTCCCTTTCTATGGATGCCTGTGCCGTCAGTATGAGCAACGGTCTTTTAGAGCCGAAAATGAAAAAGAGGAAGGCAGTGCTGATTGCTGCTATGTTTGGTATCTTTCAGGGCGTAATGCCGCTGTTGGGGTATTTATTCGGAAGTCTTTTTACCCAATGGATAGAAAATGCTGTTCCGATTATCGGCTTTGTGATTTTGACCTTTATCGGCGGGAAAATGATTTATGAATCCTTTCATAAGGAGGAGCTTGAGGTTAAGCACCTATCTTTTAAAACGATTTTAATTCAGGCAGTGGCTACCTCCATTGACGCACTTACGGTGGGTATCGTGTATGTCGGAAGTCCGACGGTAGAAGTCTATGTCACCTTTTTAATCATTGCGGTGACGACCTTTCTTTTTTCTCTTTTGGCTGTATTCATCGGTAGGAAATTCGGCGACAGGCTTTCCAATAAGGCAGAAATCCTCGGCGGTATTATTCTAATTCTTATCGGACTAAAGATATTGATTGAATATCTGGTCGGTTTATTTTGAATCTAAAACACCCGTTAAACCGGGTGTTATTTTTATGCCTCCCGACATATAGTTATATGGTGATGCCATTTGAAGATATTATTGCTTGGTAAAGGAATAGCAAATAACGGCTGTAAAAGACTGCTGGATAAGCACATGATAGACTATGACTATAAGAATATCGGAGAGCTTGATGTCTGGGATTATGATTATATCGTTAAATCTCCCGGAATTTGTCTGGACGACGAAGTATTTAGCCGGCTTTCCGGAAAGGTGATTTCCGATATTGAGTTATGCTATATATTAGAACATCCCTATATCATCGGTGTGACCGGCTCCAATGGCAAAACCAGTGTCGTTTCTATGCTGGGGCATATTTTAAGCTACAAATACGATGTTGTCGTATGCGGAAATATCGGATACAGCGTCTGTGATGCGGCGGTGGATTATCCGAACGCGGATATCTTTATCGTGGAACTGTCGAGCTTTCAGCTGGAGGCGATTGAAACGCTGGACTGCAATATCAGCGTCATTTTGAATATATCTCTATGTCATTTAGACCATCATAAGACCCTTAGCCGGTATATAGACGCCAAAACGGCAATCGCCAGAAAGCAGGGCTTTAACCATTACAGCGTCTATAATATGGATAATCCCTATTTGAAGGATTTAACCAAAAGCATATTGTCAACGCCGGTAGGCTTTTCCTATCGCAGCACCATCAGCCGTATCTATGTTTTAAATGATTATATCTATTTTAAAAACAAAAGGATTTACAAGCTGAGCCGGGAGGATTTGGCCTGCAAGCATAAGATAGAAAATTATCTGGCAGTGCTTACGGTCATCTCCTTGATGAACTTTAATATCAAGCGTGCCTGTAAGCTTTTAAAAACCTTTCGGGAAATCCGGTACCGCCTGACGAAGATAGACGCTCATACCTATAATGATGCGAAAAGCACCAACTGTGCTTCCACGGCGGCGGCAATCAGCTCGCTGGAGCATATTCATCTTATCTGCGGCGGCTATGACCGGGGCATGGATATATATTTAGATGTAGGCTGTTTATCCCGGCTGACTGCGGTTTATGCCTACGGCGAAACCAGAGAGCGGGTAAAAGCCTTTTTTACGGATAAAAATATTGACTGCTATACCTTTATTACGCTTGAGGAAGCTCTCCGCAGTGCCTATATCAAGCGGAAGGATAAGGAAAATATTTTATATTCTCCGATGTTCGCCTCCTTCGACCAGTATGAAAGCTACGAACAGCGGGGAGAAGAGTTTGATAGAATCTACCGGAAATTAAAAAAATGCTAAAAAAAAGGTCATTCAGACCTTTTTTCTATCGGATAAAAATAATCGCTGTGACTGTTAAAGTAGTCGGACATTATCTCGTTTAATTCCTTGGCGGCGGTATCCAGCGTCAGCCGTTTATTCCCCATATCCTTTATCGTATAGGGCTTTAAAATATTGTAGTGGATACAAGGCTTTTTTCTTCTCGTCAGCTTATAAAAGCCTCTCGGCTTGTGGTAGGTCATAACGGTCGGAAGAATTGTAGCATTCGCCGTCACGGCAAAATGGAAGGCACCGGATTTAAAGTTCCGGATATGGTCGCAGTAGGGCATTAATGCTGCCTCGGGATAAATTAAGATATTGTAGCCTTTATTTAAGGTTTCTACGGTTTCCTTATTGAAACGTTTCAAAAGATTTTTTTCCTCCGGAATCGGTACGGCTCCGCCTGCCCGGAAATACCGGGATACGATGCCAAAGCCGAGATTGGACTGAAGCATAGTCACATAAATCCGCTTATGCATCAGTGACGTTAAAATCATCAAGGCGTCCAGCTGGTGGGTATGATTGCAAAGAAGCACGCAGCCCTTTTGTTTTTTTAAGTTTTTCCGTCCCTTTACGCGGTATCCCCATACAAGCAGCTTGGGGAAAAGCAGTACGAGCTGAGTTAAAAAAATCACGATTTTATTCCACAGCCGGAAAAAAAAGCCGTACCGGTAAAGCTTATAGTCCTTATCCAGCTTTACCTCCTTCGGATGAAAGCCGTTGTCATAGGTATGTATATTTTCGTTTTCTGGGGTTTTATTTTCCATGGTATCCTCCCTTTTTCATGATAATTATAAGTTTTTTTAGTGCTAAATTCAATAGATTATGATACAATAGTTATGATTCAAGGTTGGTGATAGTATGAAGGTTATTCTCGGATTGTCCGGCGGTGTAGACAGCTCTGTTGCCCTGAAGCTATTAAAGGACGAGGGCTATGATGTCGAGGCTATGTTTATGCGGAACTGGGATTCGGCAGCAAATCATGATATTTTGGGAAATCCGGATATTGACGATGATGTCTGTCCGCAGGAAAAGGATTATCAGGACGCAAAGCGGGTTGCGGAGGAATTGGGGATTAAACTCAATCGCGTAGATTTTATTGAGGAATACTGGGATACAGTCTTTACCTATTTTTTAGAGGAATATAAAAAGGGAAGAACGCCGAATCCGGATATTATGTGTAATAAATATATAAAATTCAATGCCTTTTTACAGCATGCCTCCGCCTTGGGAGCAGACTATATCGCTATGGGACATTATGCTCGGGTAAGACATGAAAAGGAGAAAAGCTATCTTTTGCGTGGCGTAGACAGGAATAAGGACCAGTCCTATTTTCTTTGTATGATTAGCCAAGCCCAGCTTAGGAGGGCATTATTTCCTATCGGTCATCTGACGAAGCCTGAGGTCCGACGGATTGCCAAAGAGGCTAACCTATATACCGCCCAAAAGAAGGATTCCACAGGAATCTGCTTTATCGGAGAAAGAAATTTTAAACAGTTTTTAAAGAATTATCTGCCCTCCCAGCCGGGAAATATGGTGACATTAGACGGAAAAATCCTTGGCAGACACGATGGGTTAATGTATTATACGATAGGACAGAGAAAGGGTCTTGGCATCGGCGGCTCCAATGAATTTGATAATGCGGCATGGTTTGTGTGCGGCAAGGATTTGGAGAACAATGAGCTGATTGTCGGGCAGGGGCATGACAGCATATACTTGATTTCGGATACCGCTGTTGCCAGCAGCTGCAACTGGATTGCCGATATTCCGGAAGAGGGCAAGCCTTATACGGCAAAGTTCCGCTATCGACAGGAGGATAATCCGGTCAATCTGCACTTTTTAGACGGCAACCGGATTCGGGTTTCCTATCCTCAGGGAGTCCGGGCTGTGACGCCGGGACAGGCTGTCGTTATCTACGATGGCGAAATCTGTATGGGCGGAGCCATTATCGACGAGGTTTATTATCAGGGGGAAAGAAGAAAATACTAATGGAAAAGGAAGTAATTGTCGGGTATATTTCAAACTATATCTATACCAGTCAGGATTCTCTGTATAAGGTTTGCCGACTGATAACAACAGACGATGAGGAAATTACGATTGTCGGCAGCTTTCCCCGGCTGGAGGACGGGCTGACCTATGAATTTGTCGGGACGATGAAGATTCATCCTAAATACGGCGAGCAGTTTTTTGTGGAATCCTATGCCAAAAGCAAAAGCTTTACAAAGGAGGGACTGATTCATTATTTATCCAGTGAAAAGTTTCACGGCATCGGTCCTAAGCTGGCGTCCAATATCGTCGAGGAGCTGGGGCTGGATTGTATCAATATCATCTTAAATAGTCCCGACCGGCTGGACGGCGTATATGGACTGACGAAGGGCAAGAAGGAGATTCTTATTGAAACTTTGAAGAATA
>ENA-UAOM01000232-UAOM01000232.1-human-gut-metagenome-genome-assembly--contig:-NODE-232-length-19738-cov-7.529696_pt1 | contig 19738 bp, 24 predicted proteins | sample MGYA00243468_ERZ654555 | MGnify/ENA primary metagenome ERZ654555 (study PRJEB26926, sample SAMN06164434) | human gut metagenome | biome: ENVO:00009003; feature: ENVO:2100002; material: ENVO:00002003... | reverse complement strand
AATCCAAAGAAATTCAGATGATTTTTAATAAAATTAAAATATTATAGGGCATATAAAGCAAAACTATGAAATATTATGCTATTTGCAATTCTAGGCAATCATGATATAATGAAGCTACAACATGTTTTGAGGTGAAGCCTATGAGAAAAAAGCTTTTTCTTCTCCTGATTCCGCTTTTCTTTTTTACTGCCTCCTGCAGTTTGAATGTTTTACAGCCGGAAGGAGATAACAATACGAATACCCCGTCCAAGGACGATTCAAAAGTATATACCGTCACCTTCGTATCCAATAACGGCACCGAGGATATTTCTGTTGCCGTGGCAGCGGGAAGCGATACGTATGAAAAACCGGAGGCTCCGCAAAAAACAGGCTATATCTTCGACTGCTGGTGCATGGACGAGGAATTGACTATGGAGTTTGATTTTTCTACGGATATCACCGAATCCATTACGCTTTATGCCCGCTATTATACCGATTATGCTTATTTAACCAATCAGATAACCACGGATACCATTCGTGCCAACATCACCGTAATTAATTCTTCTTACAGCGGTACCTTTTTTCCAACCCTAAATTCCCAGTCTACGGGAAGCGGAATTATATTTGATTTTAAGGTGATAGGAAAAAAGAACTATTATTTTGCCTTGACGAATAATCATGTTATCTATTCTACCGCCGCCAATGTAAAATATACGGTCGAGGATTATTTAGGAAATACCTATACCGCCTCCCTGATTGCCGCCGATGCCGGCTATGACTTGGCGATTATCGCCTTTGAAAAAAGCATTGATTTAACCGTAATTGAGGCAGTGGAAAACAACCCGAAGATAAACACGAAGATTGTTTCTTTGGGCCAGCCCAAAGGACAAAGCAATGCGATTACCTATGGTACCATTCAAGCCTATAAGGCTATATCCCTTACCGAAGCCCACCCCGAGGAATCCAATATCTTGTTTGATACGATTTCCCATACGTCCTATATTGCCAGCGGCTCCAGCGGCGGAGCCCTGCTGAATACGGAATTAAAGCTCGTCGGCATTAATTTTGCGGGAGCTACAACCGCAAACGGCGTTTTTGTTTCTGGGCACGCAGTTCCCATAGAGAAGGTAAGAGAGTTTGTGCTATCCGCCGACCTTACCATATAACTGAACTAAGAATACCTAGCTATTCCCTAAATTATTCATAAAACCGGACACCTATTTAGTGTCCGGTTTCTTTATAGATATTTACTTGTTCCGGCTGGACTTGGATTAAAATTATCTTCTCACAGGAAGAATTTAATTTTTTTTCTTTACCCTTGGTGCCGGCAGTTCATCAATTATGGCATTCAAAAGCCCGGTAAGAAATTCTTTATCATCTACTTCATTTACCAGCAGCATTTCCTTTCCACCCGCATACGGCAGCTCATATATGATTTGCGGAAGGTAAGCAATCGCTGATTTCACCGGCTTTACAAGAAAGCGGTCATCATATATCCCGCCGACTACTTTCCCCCGATAGTAAAGGATATATTCTCTCATCATTTCCCGATATGAAATATCCTCCAGTTCGGATAATTGTTCCAAAATATATTGAAGATATGCCTTGCTTGAAACCATAATCCAACCTCCTCTTTTTATATATTATCTCCTCTGAACGGCGGTTTATTGTGTTTCTAAGCCCTCCATAAACTCGGTAAAATACCCCGGAAGCTCACTGTCAAATTCCATCCACGCATGGGTTGCCGGGTGCGTAAAGCCGATGGTTTTCGCATGAAGAAATTGCCCCTGTTCGCCGATAACCTTTCTCCTGCCGTATAGGGGGTCACCTACCAAAGGATGCCCGATATATTCCAGATGAACGCGAATCTGGTGAGTTCGTCCCGTTTCCAATCGACATTCGATATAAGTAAAATTTTTAAACCGCTTCAGCACCGTAAAATTAGTAATGGCATCCTTGCCGTCCTTTACTACCGCCATTTTTTTTCGGTCCTCTTTGCTTCTGCCGATAGGAGCGTTAATTCTTCCTCGGTTTTCGGCAATTACGCCATATACCAAAGCATGATACGTCCTCTTGCAGCTATGATTTTTCAACTGTTCCGTCAATGACCTTGAAGCCCGGTCCGTTTTCGCTATCATCAAAAGTCCGGTTGTATCCTTATCAATGCGGTGGACGATTCCCGGACGGATGACGCCGTTAATTTCGGAAAGCTCGTCCAGTTCATACAAAAGACCATGAACCAGCGTTCCTTCCTGATTGCCGGCAGCCGGATGAACGACCATTCCCTTGGGCTTATTTACTACGGCTACCTCAGAATCCTCATATACAATTTCCAGATTCAAATTCTCCGGAGCCAAGGAAAGCTCCTTCGGCTCAATATCCAATACCGTTATCTCGTCCTGCTCCTTTGTAATAACAGACGCCTTTACCGGGAGCTGGTTTAATAAAATCTTTTCCTCCTCGATGCATTTAGCAATATAAACCCGAGAATACTCGGGAAGAAGATTTTTAATCGCCTTGTCGATACGAATACCGGCATTGGCTTTGTCAATCGTCAGTTTTTTCATGTTTCTTTTTCCTCTTATCCACGAAGAATATAAAATCTACCGCATAAATCAGCAGTCCACAGACTAAAAATGCGTCCGCCAAATTAAATATCGGGAAATTACTTCCGGAGATTAACCGGGAAATATAGTTCAAAGGCTCAAAGGAAATCATATCGACTACGCCGACTCTTCCCTCGGAAAGTCCGGGAATAATGGAAATCGCCCGGTCAAATAGATTTCCCAGACAGCCGGCAAGGGTCATTGTCATGGAAAAGGACATAAGCTTATTCTTTTTCCAGTCATTTTTAAAGCAGATATAGGCTAGTACGACGGAGGCAACCGCACTGATAATAACTAACAGCCATGTATTATTATCCAACATTCCCCATGCCATACCCCGGTTATAATTCAAATCCAGCGTCAAAATATGCGGGATAGCCGTCACATTATTCGGCTGCCAGATTTGAGCCATATATTTTGTGATTTGGTCCAGCATAAAAAAGATAAACAACAGCAAGCAGGTAATTCCCATTACAATACCCCCATAAAATAAATTAAGATTAAAAGAATATAGACGACAATCGCCAAAATAAAGGTATCTGTCAAAAGGATAACCCGAATATTTTTAACCCTGCCGTCCGTCACACACTTCAAATAGATATAGTTAATCAGGGCGATAAATAAGACCAGTATCGTTGCAATGCCAAAGGCAAGGAGCTTCTGCAAATCCTTAAATATCATTAAGTTAATTAAGATGCATAAAGGTCCGGAGAATACGATGACAGACACAAGAAAAGAAAAGCCGAGATATAAAAGCTTCTTCTTTATCGGAGTTTCCAAAGCCTTAACCGCTTTGGAGGTTTCTTCATATTTTTTAAACATTTTGCAGATACGCAATGGCGTCCGCAAGCGTCCTTACGCTTACCAAAGCCATTTTCTCCTTATATTTTATTGTATTATAAGCCGCCAAGGCTTCCTCATAATGTACCTCCGGACAAAAAAATACATCTACGCTGTCATCAAAGGCGGTGAATACCTTCTGCTGGATTCCGCCGATGGCTCCGACTGTTCCGTCAAGGGACATCGTTCCCGTACCGGCAATCTTAAGCCCATGCGTGTAATCCTCAGATACCAGCCGATTAAAGATAGACAGGGTCTGCAAAAGTCCTCCGGACGGTCCGCCGACGCTGGTTTTGTTGATTTTTACGCTTGGAGATATTGTATCATAGTCTATATTATAATACGGATACCACCGGCAAAGCCGATAGGCATTGTCCGTAAGCGTAATTTCAAGCTCCGCATTATTGCGAAGAACCGTCACGACATCGCCAGCCTTTGAGTTCTTAAGCTCCTGCTCGAAGGCATCTGCCCCCAAGGAAACCGTCTTGTCATTAATTTTAATGATTTCATCGCCGATACGAAACGCAGAGCCCGCAAAGTAAAAGCTGACGCAATGGGACTGAAAGGTATAGTCTATATTTATCCCGGATTCCAGTTCTTTAGCGGCAGTGTATGCCGTTATAATCGCCGTCATAATGGAAGAATTCTTCTGTATCTGCCCCATTTGATAATTTTCCAAATCGCTGAAATGCTTGTAATTTTCATTCACCGGCTCTAGCACCGAGGTCGTGCTGTGCTTCACAAAAAAATTTTGAAGCATCGTTGAATGGTCGAAGCTAATGACATAAATTGAGGAAAAGGAACCCTTCTCCTCATAGTCGGTGCCAATTTCCACAATGCTGTTTACATTGGTCGTATCTCCCTTTAACAAAACCGACTGGTCGGTTCTTGTCATTCCGAATACCAAAATCGGAATATTGATTAATAAAGCCAAACATATAACAATCCAAAATCTTTTAATTATATGCTTCATATCTTCACCCTTTACTGTAATGTCACGGTAAGCTCCTTCATTTTGGTATAGCTTACGCCTGCCGCATCAAGCATTCTCCTTGAGGCAATATCTGATTCCCCATTCCGGTATTTATCGCTCATATACACAATATGCCGTATCCCGGACTGAATAATCAGCTTGGCACATTCATTGCACGGAAACAGGGTCACATACAATGTGGCTCCCTTAATGCTGGACGTGCAGTTTAAGATAGCGTTCGGCTCGGCATGAACGACATAAGGATACTTCGTATTCAGCCGATTTGTATCGGTTTTGGACCATGGAAAATCATCGTCGCTGCAGCCCGTCGGAAAGCCATTATAGCCAATTCCGATAATCCGCTTATCCGCATTGACTACACAGGCTCCCACCTGCGTACTTGGGTCCTTGCTGCGTTTGGCAGATAACAAGGCAACCCCCATAAAGTATTCGTCCCAGCTGATATGCATAAGTCCCTCCTATGGATTTAAGCGGTCCGGACCACGGAAAATAAACATAGCGTCCTTAATGCCCTGATTAAACAAAAGCATCGTAATTCGGTCAACGCCAATGCCGAAGCCGCCATGTGGCGGACAACCGTACTTAAAGAAATCCAAATAAAACTTTACGTCCTCGTCCAGTCCCTTTTCCTGAGCCTGAGCCTTTAAAATTTCATAACGGTGCTCTCGTTGTGCTCCGGTAGTAATTTCACAGCCCTTCCAAATCAAATCATAGCCGCACGGAACGCCATGCTCGTCCCGCATATGATAGAAGGCACGGCATTCCTTGGCATAGCCGGTCACAAACAGAAATTCATGCCCGTATTTTTCCAGAGAGAATTTTTGGCACATTCTCTCCCCCTCCGTCGTCAAATCGCCCTTCTCGCTTTCCGGTACGGTATAACCGTATCTTTCCTCCAGCTCGTTATACAGCTCGTGAAGGTCAATTCTCGGAAACGGCAAAGTCGGCACAACTACCTCAATCCCATATACGCTTTGAATTTCCGCACCATATTTATCCTTTACCCCCTGAAGGGCATAGGTAAGCATTTCCTCCTCCAGATGCATGACATCCTCATAAGATTCAATATAAGAAAACTCTAAATCAAAGCCGGTAAATTCCGTTGCGTGCTTCCGGGAAGCAAATTTCTCTGCCCGGAATACCGGACCGGATTCAAAAATCCGTTCAAAGCCGGCAGCCATCGCCATCTGCTTATAGAACTGCGGGGACTGGGCCAGATAGGCGTTGCGGTCAAAATAGTCAACCTTGAATACACCGGCACCGGATTCGGATTCTGCCCCAACCAGCTTCGGCGTATGAATTTCAATAAAATCCCGTTGATTTAAAAATTCCCGGCACTTCGCAATGAAATAGGACTGGGTCTTAAACATCAGCGTATTTTTATCCGTACGCAAATCAATCCAACGATAATCAATTCTTAAATCAATATTCGTTTCCTCACCCTTAGGGGCAACAATCGGCGACGGTGCCGCAATAGAATCAATGACGATTGTATCCGGATACATCTCCCGATGATTCAGCTTGACATACTCGCTTTCTACAATCCGTCCTTCTGCCTCAATAACAGAATCTACCGTAATCCTTTCCAGCAAATCATTCAGCTCCGGGTGTTTTTCCTTCTCTATCGTCAGCTGAAGCTTACCGCTGATATCCCGTAAAACGATAAAGCACATCGTCTTTTTATTTCTGATATTTTCCACAAAGCCGGCTACCCGGTTTACCTCACCCAGCACGACCTTATCCAAATTTACTCTTCTCATCTTACAACCTTATTCCTTTCTATCCTTGCAGGAGGCACAGGCACTTCCCTTATTCAGCTTATTGATGACATACGGATATATGTCATACAGGGAAATGGTTTCCTGCTCGTCCGTTTCATTATCCTTTATATTAATCTTAAACTCATTCAATTCATTATCGCCGAGGATACAGGTAAATCTCGCATTATTCTTGTCGGCATCCTTAAACTGTGCCTTAATTCCCCGACCTAAAAAATCCATATCGCAGGACAGACCGCCAATCCGGCAGATATTTGCCTGACGCAGGCACTCCTCCTGAGCCCGTTTTCCTAAAGCAATAAAATACAAATGGATTGCCTCCGGTCTTGCCAAAGCCTTTCCCGACAGGCTTGCCGCCAGCATCAGCCGCTCCAGTCCGAACGCCATTCCCACTCCCGGTGTTTTCGGTCCGTCCAACTGAGAAATCAGACCATCGTATCTGCCGCCACCGCCCAAAACATTCTGAGCCCCGAATTCCGGTACGTTAGCCTCCAGCTCAAATACCGTATGGGAATAATAATCCAGTCCCCGAACAAGATTATCGTCAATGACATATTTAATCTGCATCGCATCTAAAGCCTTCAGCACCTCGGCAAAATGAGCCTTAGATTCTTCATTTAAGTAATCTTTGATTTTTGGAGCATTTTTAAAGAAATCCTTTCCTCTGTCTACCTTACAGTCCAGAATCCGAAGCGGGTTTTTCTCCAGCCGGCTTAAACAATCGCCGCATAGTTCCTCTTTATACTGGGTAAAATAGGAAACCAAAACCTCACGATATCTGTTCCGGGATTCCTCGTCCCCAAGCGTATTGATTTTAACTGCCACATCCTTAAGCCCTAAAGCCCGGATTAAAGACGCTCCGAGAGCGATAACCTCCGCATCTATATATGGGGAATCGCTTCCCAATGCCTCCACGCCAAACTGGGCAAATTGCCGGGTTCTTCCTTTTTGCGGACGCTCATAGCGGAACATCGGTCCCATATAAAACAGCTTGGATACGGGATTTTCTACATACATCTTATTCTCGATATAGGCTCTTGCCACACCGGCTGTCCCCTCGGGACGAAGGGTAATCATCCGCTCTCCACGGTCGGTAAAATCATAGGTTTCCTTCGTCACCATATCCGAAGCATCATTCAAATCGCGGTGAAACACCTGAAAGGACTCAAATATCGGAGTCCGAATCTCCTTGTAATTATATAACCTGCATATTTTTCTTATCGTTTCCTCCAAACGATTCCAGCCGGAGGATTCCTTTGGGAGTACATCGTATGTCCCCTTTGGCTTAGAAATCATAATTTACGCCTCCTTCAAATTCATAGCGGTACATTGCATAATAAAACGCAAGCTCCTCATGATTCTTCATATTGACAATTCTTTGATACTCATACTTGTATCCGCACCCCAGAATAACATGCTTGGAGGCTTCATTATACAGCGTATGTCCGATAACGATTTTATCCAGCTCCAAATGCCGGAAGCCAACCTCTGTCGCCGCCTTCAGGCACCGCTTCATAATTCCCCGGTTCCAATATTCCCGGTTTAAGATGTAGCCTATCTCCGCTGTATTTGTATTTCTGAAATAGGTATGGAAATCAATAACGCCAATCATCTTTCCCTCATACACGATAGCATAGCCAATCGGAATCCCGTTTTTAGGACGCTGATAAAAGACCTCGCGGATAACCCAAAGAGCGTCGTTCGGATGAATAAACGGTCCCCAGTTCAAATATTTGGTCGTTTCATAATCCTTTCCTATTTCGTAATAATCCAAATAGTCCGCCTCACATATTTCTCTTAAAACAATTTTACCCAACGAAAGTACCGGTAAATAATTTTTCATAGTTTCTCCTTTGAAAATAAATAAAACGTCCTCATATAAGGACGTTAATATCGTGGTGCCACCTTACTTCTAGCAATCGCTAGCACTTCAAATCCGTTAACGCCGGGTACGTCTTGTTTTAAAAGCTTTCCAAAGTGTCCGTAAACCAAAATTCATAAATGCTCGCACCAACCATTCTCGCTGAAATAAATCCCTTGGCTTACTCTCTTTTTCATCAATTTATAAATACAAAAATATTTTACCATTTTTAGAAATCCATTTCAAGATAAACTCGCTACGAAATTAATTCTGTTTCATTTTCCTCTTCATAGTCCTCCGCCTCATAGGAGGACAGCTCATTTAAGGTTTTGGTTATTGTATCCATTAAAAGCTTGCCGAAATCCTCTTCCTCAATAAACTCATCATTGCTCTGCTGATAAATTTTCGCAATTAAATCGTTCATATTGGAATCTACGGCATTCTCCTCCCGGATAAAGCAATGCTCGATATGCATCGCCGTTATCGTGTTTTCTACCAGTGCGTAAATATTCCGGTGGTTAAAGAACATTTTAATCGGCACACCAACCTCCGTAAATACATCATATAATATGCCGAAAATCAATGTTTTATACTCCTTTGGCTCATCCATAATATATTTAAAGTAGTGCCGCTTCATTTTAGGATAGTAAAAATACAGGATTAAAGGACGCACCTTGGTTTCCTTGATAATCAGCGGCAGATAGGACGCAAAGCAATAGCACTCGTCATTGACGTAGGTACAATCTGCAAATTCCTGAATAAATTCCGCATTTGCCCTTTGCCGGCGGGGCATAGTTTCCAGATACGGCAGCGGACGATAGATTACGGAATACTGCATTTGCTCCCTATCCATTACCGCAACCACCGTATCATTTTTCCGAAATGCCTCCAAGATATCCTCCCGCTCATTGGCGATAATGGAGGAAAGATACTCCAAGTAGGTCAAAAAAATTCCGGTTTCCTTATCATTTGCCAGCCGCTGCATCGTTCCGGGCTGAAAGCGGTAAATCAAGAGATTATTTGATTCCATAACCCGGAATTTATTATCTCTTAAAAAGGCAATTTCCTCTTCCTTAAGCTCATTTCTCGGAATTAAAACGGCACACAGGGAGTCACAATCCGCCAGAGATACCGTTCCCTCCGCATTGGTGGTTAAAATATCATGAACGTAATTGAAGCCACTCGGCGTAAAAAATAGCTGACAACCGAAGGCGTCACCGAAAAACTGCTCCACAAAGGTAAAAAGTGCCTTGCTTCTGCCATCGGCAATGTAAAATAAATCCGCGGAGGAAAAAGAAGTCCAATACTCCTTTTTTATAAAGTCCTTTATTATTTTTCTGCAATCCATATAAATTTCTTTATTCATGTAGACACCTCCTGTATACGGCTACCCGCTTAATGCCATAAGTTTTATTTTTGATTAGCTCAAGCTCAAAAAGCCTTTCCGGATATGGGCTGTCCCGTCCCATTTCAAATACGACGATACCATTCTCCTTAACGAGCGGATAAATCGTAGAGAGTATCTCCTCCGTATCGTCCATACGGTATGGCGGGTCCAAAATAATCAAATTAAACTGTGAGGAGCAGTCCCGGGCAAAGAGATGATAATCCAGACTGCTGAAAAAGGCTTCGTCAATTTGCAGGCTTTGACAGTTTTTCTTGCAAACCGCAATCGCCTGCTTTTCTATATCGTTAAGATAAATTTCTTTGATTCCGCGGGAATACGCCTCTATCCCCATTGCGCCGCTGCCGGCAAACAAATCCAGACAGCTTCCGCCGTCAAAGTATGGACCTATCATATTAAAGATAGCCTCTCTCACCTTATCCTGCGTTTCCCTAGTCGTTTCTAAATTTGTCATCTGAATTATTCTGTGCCGCAGCTTGCCGCCCACAACTCTCATCGTATCACCACTTTATTTTTTTGGCAATGCCTCCACTACCCGGTAATGAAGCGTCCTGCCATTCCACTTTTTGCGACTTAAATCCTTGAAAAATTTTAAGGCATCCGTATTGACCTCAAGATAGCTGTATTTTTTCTGAATGACGATTTTTCCAAAATGCTCCCGATGAATTTTAAGCTCATCATGAAAAAAGACAACCAGCTGATTCGGGCGGACCTTGTCGATTTCTCCTACATTTACCTCAACCACACTGACCCGTTTGGCACTCTTAAAGCCTTTGCCGGCGTCGCTTCTTTTGTTTCCCGCCTTTTGCGAAGGTCTTAAGGCTACGGTTTCAATCTCCGGATACTCTCTGTGCGTATCCTTATCGACCATATCCAAAAGCGTAATCAACAGCGGCATCGGGTCGGTATTCATTTTCGACAGTTTCATAATCAAGGCATCATAGGTATGATTTTCCGTATTCTTTTCCATTCCCTCAATAATTCGGGCATAAAGATTTTTTTGCTGATGTACCAAAATTTCCTTAACTGTCGGAACAGGCATAACCGTTATCTTTTGCTTGATGTATTCCTCCAGCTCGTGAATCCGGTTTCTGGACCGGGAGGTTGCCAGCGTAATCGCTACTCCCGTCGCCCCCGCTCTGGCAGTACGCCCGATTCGGTGAACATATATTTCATTTTCATTGGGAATATCGAAGTTTATAATCGCTTCAATCCCGTCAATATCAATACCGCGGGCAGCCACATCGGTGGCAATCAAAATCTCAACGCTTGCCGCCCGAAAGGACTGCATTACCCTATCGCGGCTCGTCTGTTTTAAATCTCCATGCAGACCGTCGGCAGAAAAGCCCTGAGCCTGTAAAAACAGGACAAGCTCGTCGACCATTGCCTTTGTATTTGAGAAAATCATAACGCTCTTAAACTGATAGTAATCCAAAAGCCGAACCAATAAATCCTTTTTCTGCTCCTTTTTAACATAGTAAACCTGTTGTTCTATCGCTTCTACCGTCAAGGTTTTATTCTCTATTTTGATAAATTCAGGGTTTATCATATATTTTTTGGCAACGTTTTGGATAAACGGAGGCAGGGTTGCCGAAAATAAAGCCGTCTGTCTTTCCGCAGGCATCGTCTTTAAAATCGTTTCCAAATCCTCCTGAAAGCCCATTTTCAGCATTTCATCGGCTTCATCTAAAACCAAATACTTAATTTTGGAAAAATCCAGATTTCCCCGATTCATTTGGTCGATGATTCTTCCCGGCGTTCCAATGACAATCTGGGGCTTTGCCTTCAGTGCCTTAAATTGTTTTTCATAGGACTCACCGCCATAAATGGTGGCTATCCGCAATTTTTTTAAATTTGCTGCCAGTTTGTCGATTTCTTTAGAAACTTGAAGGGACAGCTCTCTTGTAGGACACAGGACCAATGCCTGAACTTCCTTTGATGTATCATCAATATTCTCAATCAGCGGAATAGAATACGCAAAGGTCTTCCCGGTTCCCGTCTGTGCCTGTCCGATAACATCTCTTCCTAACAGCAGGAAGGGAATGGCTTTTTCCTGTATCGGCGTAGGTACGAGGATATCTATTTTATTTAATGCGTCTATTACTGCATCTGATATATTTAGTTTTGTAAATTCATTCATTCCTTTATTCTCCAATTCAACTATTCTATTATAACAAAATAATATATAAAAAGCAAAAGAAAAGTGGATAAACTATCCACCTGTATTTTTATAGGCCTAGGAAGGTTCGTGAAGAACGAATTCTCCAACGATGGAAGCCTCTTTCTAGTTATAATTAGGGTTCTCAAAAGGTAGAGCATCCGCACATATAATCTCTCAGCTTCCCTATAATTTATTTTGAGCTCCACGGCCTTCTTCCTAGTAATTTTATTTTAGCATACTTTTCTTTGGAAATCAAATACAAATTATCCCATGTAGGAAACCATAATGGATATAAAGGAACAGATGATTAAAAGGATACCGACAACGAGCATCATGGAATCCCCCTTGCTTTCTCCCGAAAACTTCTTTTTATTCAGGGTAGGCAATAATAGAGCGATAATTCCGATACAAAACAAACAGATAAATGTCGTAAAATGAGTTGTAAAGTAGGAGACCTGCTCTAAAGCGTAAAGCTCCACCAGATATAAAATAATTAAGCCGACACTGACGGCAGCCAGTATTCCCATAATTAGCTTTAAAATAAAATTCTTTTTCTTATCCATAGACACCTCCGGTTTTTATTATTATACCATATTCTTTTTCCAAAGAAAACAAAAAACGGCTGAAACAGCCGTTTACATTCTTAATTACTTGCTGGCCTTTGGAGCTGGCTTTAAGAATATCGTTTGTTCAGCCTGCTTAGGCTGCGGATTTTCTAAGCCCTTCTTCGCTAATTCACAAAGCTTTGCAAAGCCTTCGGCGTCATTGACAGCCATTTCGGCAAGCATCTTTCTGTTGATTGCGATATTTGCCTGAGCTAAGCCGTTGATGAAACGAGAATATTTCATACCGTTTAGCTGACAAGCAGCATTGATACGGGAAATCCATAGCTTTCTGAAATCTCTCTTCTTCGTTCTTCTGTCACGATATGCGTACGCTAAAGAACGCATAACCTGCTCGTGAGCAGTTTTATATAATGTGTGCTTAGACCCATAATAGCCCTTAGCTAATTTTAAGACAGCCTTGCGTCTTCTTCTTGTTGTGTATCCACCTTTTACTCTTGGCATAATCCTTTACCTCCTCTGATATTACTTTAAATTAGAAATTAATTGCTTAATACGCTTTTCGTCCGTTGAATGAACTAATGTAGACTTAGACAAATTCTTATTTTGTTTGTGCGTCTTATTCGTCTTAAGGTGACCTGTATAGGCATGGCCACGTACAACTTTTCCTGTTCCTGTGATTTTAACTCTTTTCTTTAAACCACTGTGTGTTTTCTGCTTTGGCATATCATTATACTCCTTATTAATCTTTTTTTGGTGCAATAACTGCAAATAACGTTCTACCGTCCAGCTTAACCGGATTTTCTACCGTAGATACGTCAGCAAGACTCTCCACAAATCTGTCGATAACTTCTTTTCCTAAATCCTGATGGACAATCATACGACCGTAAAACCGCAAAGAGATTTTAACCTTATTGCCCTTTTCAAGAATAGTTCTTGCCTTTCTTGCCTTTGTTTCAAAATCATGCTTTTCAATAGTCGGTGAAAGCTGAATCTCCTGAACCACTATCACCTTTTGCTTTTTCTTCATTTCCTTAAGCTTTTTCTGCTGTTCAAAGCGGAAACGAGAATAATCCATCATTTTTGCAACCGGCGGATTTGCATCAGGGGAAACCAAAACCAAATCCATCCCGCGGCTATCCGCTTCCTGTAAAGCCTTACCTCTGGATAAAACACCAAGCTTTTCTCCAGAATCCGTAATAACCAGCATTTCCTTGCAGCGAATTGCCTCGTTTACAAATTCCTCTGCATTCTTTTTCTGCTTGTTAATACTTTCACCTCCCATTATTGTCTGAAAAAATAAAAGAGGACATAAACGCCCCCTTAAAAATCATAAGTATTATCGTGACTTTTTGCCTACCAACATCATCAATCAGGCGAGAAACGGGCGTTTCTTCTTTCCACATATTTATTTTAACCTTTTATATGATACATCATTATTGAGAATAAGTCAATCCCTTTTTTTAAATTATTTTTCATCGGCAAACAGCGGAGTTGACAGATACCGGTTACCCGTATCCGGAAGCAGGACAACAATATTCTTCCCATGGTTTTCCGGACGTCTTGCCAGCTCGGCTGCCGCCCATAATACAGCCCCGGAGGAAATTCCGACCAATACACCGTCCCGGCTTGCCGCAAGGCGGGCTGCCGCATAGGAATTTTCCGTTTCCGCCAAAAGAATTTCATCGTAAATGGCAGGATTCAGCGTATTCGGCACAAAGCCGGCACCGATTCCCTGAATTTTGTGGGCTCCGGCAATCCCCCTAGATAAAACCGGGGACTGAGCCGGCTCTACCGCCACAATTTTAATCTTCGGATTTTTTTCCTTCAAGTATTCTCCGGCTCCGGTAATCGTTCCGCCGGTCCCGACTCCCGCAACAAATATATCCACGGTTCCGTCCATATCCTCCCAGATTTCCGGTCCTGTCGTCCGGCGGTGCGTCTGAGGATTTGCCGGATTATCAAACTGTCCCGGAATAAAGGAATCAGGAATACGCTCTGCCAGCTCCTTTGCCTTTAAAATTGCCCCCTTCATTCCCTTGGACCCTTCGGTTAAAACCAGCTCTGCCCCATACGCCCTCATCAAGGCTCTGCGTTCCTCTGACATCGTTTCTGGCATAGTGATGATTACCCGATAGCCCTTGGCAGCGGCAATCGCCGCCAACCCGATTCCGGTATTTCCGCTGGTCGGCTCAATAATTACTGACCCGGGCTTCAGCCTGCCGTCCTGTTCTGCGGTTTCTATCATCGCCTTGGCAATTCTGTCCTTCACCGAACCTGTCGGATTTAAGGCTTCCAGCTTAGCGATAATGTTTGCCTCCAGCCGCAGTGCCTCAGCATAGCCGGAAAGTGCTAATAACGGCGTTTTCCCAACGAGTTCTGTAATAGATTTATATACCTTCATATACTTTCTCCTTTCATTTCCTACTTAATTGATAGGATTATATAGCAGTATATGCCGTTTGTCAAGAAAAAACTACCTAAATGAATTAGGTAGTCCTATTTTTTCTTATTTTCTTTTGCTTTAACGGCAAGTTCTTCTAAGGTTATCCCGTCCACATATCCGGCTACTGCTTCATAGTATCCCTGCCAAAATTCTATGGTCGAACACTTATTCCTTCGGCGGCAGGGATTGACTAAAGGCTCTAAGCAGGCTACCGGTGCCAGCGTTCCCTCTGCCGCCCGCAGAATTTCCCCGGCAGTATAATCCTTTGCCGGCTTTGACAGCCGGTATCCGCCCTGATTGCCCCGAAGCCCCTTTAACAGCCCCGCCTGAATCAGCCGGGCAGTCACCTGCTCCAAATATTTTAAGGAAATTTCCTCCCGCTCTGAGATTACCTTCAACGGTATATATCCGTCTTCGGCATAAACTGCCAAATCAATCATCAGCCGCAGGGCATATCTTCCTTTTGTCGAAACCATAGCCTTCTGCTTCCCTTCTTAATTTGTTTCTCTATTCTGCTCGTAGATAATATAAAGCTCGTCTTTTAAATCCCGCAATATTTCTAAAAGCTTTGGATTGAGTACGCCGCATTCATTATTCAGTATCATTTGGATTGCCTCGTCATAGCCGTAGGCGTCCTTATAGCAGCGTTTATTAACCAAGGCGTCCAGCACATCGGCAACCGATACAATCTGTGCCTCAATCGGAATCTCATCTCCGGTCAAGCCACACGGGTAGCCTCTGCCGTCATACCGCTCATGATGATACAGGGCGATATTTCTGGCAAAGATAAAATAATCCTCATTTTTATCGAGTATCCGGTCAATCATTTCCGCTCCCTTGGCAGAATGTGTTTTCATAATTTCAAACTCTTCCGGCGTTAATCTTCCCGGCTTATTCAATATATTATCCGGAATTGCTATTTTGCCTATATCATGCAGGGAGGAGGCTAATACAATACTATCAATTTTTTTATCCGTCAGCTTATATTCCGGATATCTTGCCTGAAGCTCTTCGGCAATTCTTTTCGTATACTGCTGAACGCGGCGGATATGACTGCCGCTTTCGTAGGAGCGATATTCCACAATATTATTTAAAATATCATTCAGCCTTGTCATCTGCTTCTTCTTTTCAACTTCCGTTTCTATTTTTTCATTCAGCTTTCTCGTCCAGCTAATCAGCCACTTTAAAATAAAAACTAGGGCGATGCTGAAAACCAAAAGGACGCCGCCGAAAATAAAGATAAGAACAATGCTGGAATCATACAAATCGGTAGACGGATAATAAACCGTAATGATGTATCGGTCCGCCTCTTCATAATAATAACTAAAGGAAAAGGTATTATTCTCCTTCGTATCATACATAGAGATATTCGGGTTTTCCTTAATATAATCCATATAATCAGCAAAGCCAGCCAGCTTGCCGCTTTGAATGTCCTTAGTATTCACACCCAGCAGGGATTCCTCGTTGGTAGCGATAACTTCCCCTTCGCCATTAATAAAGGATAGAAAACAATCCTCAATAGATGAATTGGAATTGTACTGGATTATCCGGTCGCAGTCAATATCCAAGGACACGGCAATGTCTAAGTCGCTGTCATACAAAGCGTAGGAAAAGACCTTTTTTGCCAAAACGCTGTGCTGATAAACTGAGGTTTCTACAATCCGGTCAGGATTTGCCTGTGCCTTTTGAACCCATAACAGGGTATCGGCTTGAGAGTTAGTTTCTAATGTATCGCCGGCAATCGAAAAGTAATTTGTCTGATAAACCGCCTGAACGTCTAAAATCACAGAGCTGTGAGGCTGGTTAAAAAAATCAAAATTCTGTTTAAGAACATATTGAACCTGCTCCGTACTTAAACTGCCGGATTCCTTCTTTGCTTCCCGCAAATTATTTATGCTGTATTCCAAACATTCAATATCAAATTCATACAGATGTCTAGCATTGGTTATAATCGTTTCATGGTCTTTAATCAGGGAATCCCTTACATCTTTTTCTGCCTGCCGCACTAAAATAGTACCGGTAGTAATTAGTAGGGCAAGCATAACGGAATAGGATAAAATGGCTAATATAATAACGTAAAGCGTTGTCTTTCTCATTTTATGCTTTTCCATAATTTCACTTCCTTTAATGAATTGCTGAAACTTGTCATATTAATGATAGCACATTTCATAAAAAAAGACAATTTTAAAAATAGATAGTTCTATTTTTCACATAAGAATAGCCATTTTATCCTGTCAGCGGATATCTTTTACATCATATATGCAGATATAAAGAAAAAACAATAAAACAATCCATACGGCAATTAAATACGGATAATCCAGTCCATAGCTGAGTCCGCTTTTATCCATCTGCAAAACCGGAAAAAAGGCACTGAGATTCTTTGCCGCAGCGGGTGAATTATTTACGACAATCCGAAGAATCAGACTCAAGCATAATCCGCTCATTGGGACAAAGATAATCGGAAGCAGCGTCGTAAGGAGAATTCCCCAAAGATATTCAAATAAAAAGGACAAATAGATATAACCGAAGCCGAGAAAGCAGCTTTGGTCGGGGATAAACCTAGAATATCTTAGAAAAGCTATTCCAACCACCAGCACCAGTTCATACAGGCAGAGAAGAAAGCCGATACCGGCTGCCGTTATCAGCTTGACACAGCAGATTTTCCTTCTTGAAACATGAGATATAAATAAAATATCGAAGGATTTCGCCTGTATGCCTAAAAATATACTTAAGACCGCAGTCAATATACTGTTAAAAATCTGGAGAACCAGCAGACTCTGCTGGAAATATAACGCATGAAAATCCTCCCAAGACTGGGCGTATTCTACCATGGGAAGCCATGGATTCGATAAAAAATAAATGCTGAGAGTCATAAGAAAGAGCGTAAAGACAAAGACGAGAAAGGTCGCCTTCTGAAAGACAAAGCCCGAATACAGCGGCAGCAGGGCGGAAAACTTATAACTTCTTCTTTTTTTCATAACACTCTCCGTTTTTGAGTTCAAGGCTTCGGGGGCTGAGTTCGGCATAGAGCTTATTCCTGTGTAAACTCATAATTACCGCCGCCCCATGGTCTACGGCGGCTTGAATCTCGTCCCGAAACCGCTTTTTCGCTAAGTCGTCCAGTCCGTCCAGCGGCTCGTCCAGTACATAGATTTGAGCCGGAACGCTAAACGCCTGAAGCAGCATCAGCTTTTGCAGGTTTCCCTTAGATAATTCCCCAATCCGCTTATTGGGAATACCGTGTGCTTCCATTGCCTCTATGGGCTTTTGAGTGACGCCATACAATTTAAAAATATACTGAATATAGCTTTTCACTGCCATTAGCCGTGGCAGCAATGCTTTGTCCGGAAGATAAGAAACTATCCCGCGTACCTCAAGACAGCCTGAGCTTTTGTAGACTATGGCAGAAATTATCTTCAACAGCGTACTCTTGCCGCTCCCGTTTGCCCCATAAAGCATAACCAGTCCCGGGGCTTCTATCCAAAGGCTTACTTCCTTTAGAGCGGATTGCCGTCCGTATTTTTTCGTAATTTGATTGAGTTTAAGCATAATAGATTTCTCCTTTGGCAATAAATGACCGGTAATCGTCCGGTTCAAAAGCATTGACGATAAAGCTGAACGTATCCAAATAATATAAGCGGTCGTCCAAGCAAAGCTTAATATATCCTTGCCTGACGGGATATAGTACCGAGTAAACCATCGGAATAAAATAGGTTTGTCCTAAAAGTTCGACCGAAGCCGTTTCCTCTGTCCCCTCAATATTGTAGGAAGGAATAGCCTTGCGGATTTCTGTTTCATTTTCCAGCCGCATATCCTTCCTTATTTCCCGAAGACACCCAAAAACCGCACCGCCAATTTGGACGGCGGACAGCCGGGAATAGCTGCCGCTGAAGGTGATATTCAGCCCGACAAGCTCCAACATACCATCTACATAGGAATAGCTGGCATAAAGCGTATCCGTTCCAAGAAGCCGGATTCCCTCGGGATTTAAAATGCTTAAACTTCCGGTAAAAAGGGTGACCGTATACTTGGAATTGATAATTTCCAGCTTCACCGCCGGCTCATAAAGCTCCTGCTGGGGCGGCTTGGGAACATCGCAGCTTATCACAATCAGGTAATGACGACCCTGCGGATATACCTCCACGGCTGTTTCCTCCAGCGTATATGTCATATTCTCTGTTTTAAGAAGATACTGATTTTTATCCGGATACCGCAGTAAGGAATCCGCTATTGAGGAATAAACCTCAAAGGACATTCTTCTGCCCTCCTCATAGACGTAGCTTTTATGCTGCGGCAGAATATAAAATTCTTCTTCCTCCGCCCGTTTCCCGGAAAAATATACGAGCAGGACAAGCCCTCCGCATAAAAGAATCAAGATAAGGCAAACCGCTTTTTTCATATCTTTGATTTCTCCACTCTGGCATACTGATTTTTTAAGGTGACAATTTCAAAGCCGCCCTCCGATACCCGGATAAAGGCAACATAATACGCCGCCACTCCGTTCGTTATCGAAAGATTTCCGGTCAAATAAACGATAGCCCGGCTTCCACCCTCAACCGTCAGCTTCATCGTCTGCTTCTCCTTGCGGGAGGTTGTCGTTGTTTCCGTAAATTCTATCCCGCATTTGGCACCGATTTCCCCTTTGACCCCGCCGCTTTTGCCACCTGATGCCGAAGCGTTCAGGCTTCCGGAAGCGTTGAAGGACACCTTATTGCTGGTTTCCACATCGACGACAATGTCATAGACGATATTCTCCTCACCGCTGTTTTCTACGCTATACAGCGTATTGGAAATATAGGAAGCCTCTACATTCTTATTTTCCTCATATACGGATACCCCCATAAATTTTCTTTTATGAACTTTTTCTAATAGCTTTGTCATTTCCTCGTCCGTATAATTGGCAAGCACCTTTCCCTCATTCATCATGATTTCGGAAAAAGCGGTATAATCATCGGTAGAGGCATAGGCGGTCATACCACACCATGCGGCAAACCCCGCCCATAGACAACAGGCAAAGCCCAATATTCTTTTCTTCATTTTATCCCTCCAAATCATTGTCTTCACCTAAATATCTGTCTCTTATACACATCTCCGAGCCCACGAGA
>ENA-UAOM01000228-UAOM01000228.1-human-gut-metagenome-genome-assembly--contig:-NODE-228-length-19862-cov-4.785126_pt1 | contig 19862 bp, 10 predicted proteins | sample MGYA00243468_ERZ654555 | MGnify/ENA primary metagenome ERZ654555 (study PRJEB26926, sample SAMN06164434) | human gut metagenome | biome: ENVO:00009003; feature: ENVO:2100002; material: ENVO:00002003... | reverse complement strand
GAGTTCGTCGGCAGCGTCAGATGTGTATAAGAGACAGTATCCAAACAGTCCTGGAAAAGAATAGTCCGGCAAATGCCATCAAAATTCCGCTGATCAAAGCGAGCGTCAGGGAGCTATGTACCGTTTCCGACATTTCCCGCTCCTTCCCGGCTGCATAATAGCGGGCAGCGAGGACATTGGAGCCTAAGGAAATGCCGATAAAAAGGTTGGTAAATACATTGATGAGGGCGGTTGTAGAACCGACAGCCGCCAATGATTCGCTTCCGGCAAAGCGGCCGACTACAATAATGTCGACCGCATTGAACATCAGCTGTAAAATACCGGAAAGCATTAACGGAATGGAGAAGGAAATCAGCTTGTCCATCAGCGTTCCGTTGCACATATCGATTTCAAAGCTTTTTGTCTGTTTCATTTTGTTTCTTCCACCCTGTGCCCCGTGTAATAAAAGCCGTGGCACTCTTCCAGCTTCACCGGTACGATCTGCCCGATTAAGTCAGCGCTTCCAGGAAAATGTACAATCGTGTTATTGGACAGCCTTCCGGTGACGAGAGAAGCATCCTGTTCGTTTACTTCTTCCACAAGGGCAGTAAGGGTCTGGCCCTGCAGGCGTGCGACCTGTTTGCGTGCAGTTTCCTGAACTGCCTCCAGCACACGGTCAAAGCCCGCGTGAACCTCTTCTTCCGGAACCTGATCCATCGCCGCTGCGGGGGTTCCGGTCCGGACAGAATAGATAAAGGTAAACGCGTTGTCAAAACCAACCTTCCGGATCACGTCGATGGTATCGTCCACGTCCTCTGCTGTTTCTCCCGGGAAGCCGACCATGATATCCGTCGTCAGCGAAATATCTGGGATTTCGCGGCGGATTTTGGCTGCAAGCTCCAGATACTGTTCTTTCGTATAACGGCGGTTCATTGCCTTTAAAATCTTCGTAGAGCCGGACTGCAGCGGAAGGTGCAGATGTCTGCAGATCTTATCCGAGTTTTTCATGACCTCGATCAGCTCGTCGGAAAGATCCTTCGGATGGGATGTCATGAACCGGATGCGCTTGATTTTATCGATTTTTTCTACTTCCTGCAAAAGCTGTGCGAAGGAAATTTCATCTTCCAGGTTTTTACCGTAGGAGTTGACGTTCTGACCAAGCAGCATAATTTCCACAACGCCGTCGTCTGCGAGCTTTTCGATCTCCTGCAAAATTTCCTTCGGGCGTCTGCTCTTTTCTCGTCCGCGGACATACGGAACAATACAGTAGGTGCAGAAATTGTTGCAGCCGAACATGATATTGATGCCGGATTTAAACGGATATTTGCGCTCTACCGGGAGGTCTTCCACGATCTGATCGGAATCCTTCCAGATGTCGATGACCATGCCGCTGCTTTCAAACATGCGGCATAACAGCTCTGCAAATTTGAAAATATTGTGCGTGCCGAATATCAAGTCAATGAACCGATAGCTTTTCTGCAGTTTATCAATCACGTTCTGCTCCTGCATCATACAGCCGCACAACGCGATCTTTTTGTGGGGATTTTTGCGCTTCATACTGTTGCAGAAGCCAAGCCTGCCGTATACGCGCTGGTTTGCATTATCGCGCACGGTGCAGGTATTGTAGATGACAAAGTCTGCCTCCTCACTGTCGCTTAAGGTGTAGCCGACCTGTTCCAGAATGCCGGAAAGCTTTTCGGAGTCGCGGGCATTCATCTGGCAGCCAAAGGTCACGACGTCGGCGGTCAGGGGATGTCCTGCAAGCTCCTCCTGCTCCTTTACATACTGTCTGCATTTGGCGATAAAATAATACTGACGCTCCGGTTCCGATACAGGGGGCTCCTGGGTCAGATCGATGCTGTTAAAGTCAATGTTTTCGTACATCATAAGGGAAGTTGTGTTTCCTTTCCGTTCTTTATATTGTGGTAATCTCACTCTGCGTACAGTGCAGCGATATTTTTCAAAATTTCCACGCAGCTCTCAAGGGATTCCACGCAGGCGTACTCATAGCGTCCGTGATAGTTTAAGCCGCCGGTACACAGGTTCGGGCAGGGAAGTCCCATAAAGGACAGGCGCGCGCCGTCTGTTCCGCCGCGGATCGGTACGATGGTGGGTGTTACGCCTGCTTCTTCCATCGCGCGCACCGCATTGTCGATCAAATGTGCGTTTTCCGGCAGAATCTTTTCCTTCATGTTATAATAGCTGTCCTTTAAATCCACCGTAAAGAGTTTTTTACCGTATTTCGCATTTAAAAAGTCCGCGCACTGTAAAAAGAAGCGCTTCTTCTGCTCGAATTTTTCCATGTTGTGGTCACGAATAATATAGTCGACTACAACGTGATCAACGCTTCCTGTGATAGAATCCGGATGGTAGAAACCTTCATAGCCATCTGTTGCAGACGGGTTTTCGTGTACCGGCAGAAGGTTTTGAAACTCCTGTGCCAGCAAAATCGCGTTGAGCATTTTATTTTTTGCGCTGCCGGGATGGACGCTGTGTCCGTCGATGATGAGCTTTGCACCGGCTGCGTTGAAGTTCTCGTATTCCAGCTCGCCCAAATCGCCGCCGTCCACGGTATAGGCATAGTCTGCACCAAAGCCCTCTACGTCGAAGAAGTCTACGCCGCAGCCGACTTCTTCATCTGGGGTAAAGCCGATGCGAATTTTGCCGTGTACGAGGTTTTTGTTGGATAAAAGCTCCTGTGCCATCGTCATAATCTCCGCAACGCCTGCCTTATCATCTGCACCCAGCAGAGTGTTGCCGTCGGTTACGATTAAGTGCTTTCCGACAAAATGAGCAAGCTCCGGGTTTTCCTTTTCGGTCAGGACGATATTTTTTTCAGCATTTAAGACAATATCCCCGCCTTCATAGGCAACGACTCTCGGATTGACATTTTCGCCGGAAACCGCCGGGGACGTATCCATATGGGAAATAAAGCCGATAACAGGCGCTGTTTTTCCTTCCGGAAGATTGGAGGGAATCGTCGCGTATACATAGCAGTGTGCTTTGTCATATACGACATCCTGCGCGCCCATATCGTTGAGCTCCTGTGCCAGAAGGGAGGCGAGGTTTCTCTGCTTGTCTGTGCTCGGGACGGTCGTTGCGCCATCCTGGGACTGCGTGTCAATTTTTACATAACGAAGAAATTTATCCAATACGGTACTCATAATTGATTCCTTTCCGGCTGCAGCATTTTGTTCATAAAAGCAGCCTGCCGTTTATGCGGCAATGTATTTTGGTGTAACGACATTTCCGGATACCGCAAACGGGTCTTCCAGATATTATCCGACGTTATACGCTGCTTAGCTACGAGTCTGTCCATTTCCGCGAATTGTGTATTTGTAGCTGGTCAGCTCCTTTAAGCCCATCGGACCTCTCGCATGGAGCATCTGGGTGCTGATGCCGATCTCTGCGCCAAAGCCAAACTCAAAGCCGTCCGTAAATCGGGTCGATGCGTTGACATAGACGCAGGCGGCGTCCACCTGATCCAGAAATGTCCGGGCATGCGCTTCGTTGTTCGTGATGATTGCTTCGGAATGTCCGGTGTTGTAGCGGTTGATATGCCCGATTGCTTCTTCCAGGCTGCTGACCGTCTTTACAGACAGCTTGAGCGCCAGATATTCTGTTCCGTAGTCGGCTTCTGTTGCAGGCACGCAGCCGTCGATCTCTAAAAACGCGCGGTCATCCGCATGGATTTCGACGTCCTTTTCCCGCAGCGCCTCCTCAATCTTCCGCTCGCGATAGACCTTCGGCGTCGCCCCGAACCGGGCGATGAATCCCCGGAAAAAGGTACTGCGGTTGGCGAACCCCGACTTGTAGATAATCTCGTCGATCGAGAGCCGCGTGGTCACCAGCAACTGCTCGGCCAGGTTCAGCCGGTACTCCCGGATGATTCCCGCCGGGGTCTGGCCGGTGATCGTCCCCAGCCGCCGGTAGAAATTGCAGAGACTCATGCCGAGTTCCCGGGCGATGAACTGCGTTGAGAACCCCGGATCGAGAATGTTCCGGTTGATGATGTCGAGCATCCGCTCAAGAAACGCCTTGTCGTCCTTGTGCAGCAACCGCCCCTGCGTGAGGTCGAAGGCGCTGTAAACCGAGCGTCCGTAGCTTTTCAGCGATTCGTAACGGCGCAGCAGCTGGTCGACGACACTCTGCAAATGGGTAATGTCGAAGGGTATCTTCAGGCAGATGTCCACGCCCAGTTCCAGCCCCTCGACCTTCACGTCCGTACGGGAAACCGCCGTCAACAGGATAATCGGGACCTGCATCAGCTGCTTGGTTTCCCGGATGCTGCGGATCAGGCCGATCATCGCCGCATTGAGCGACACCGTCCCGCAGATGATGATCTGCGGCTGCGCTTCGGCCAGTTTCTCCTGCGGGCATTTCAGGTCGGAGACGATCCGCACGTTGTAGCCGCCGCTGAACAGACCGGCGATGAAATCGGCCATATCCCGGTCCTCGTTGATGACGAGCATCGTCGGGAGCATGTCACCGAACGTCATCACGGAGGCTTCGGGAACCGGCACGGGCTGGCTGAACCGCTGTCCGGGAGCGATGTCGGGCTGTGCGGCGGACCGGGCCGCACGGGTGATCTCGAGCCGCGGCAGCGACAGCGTAAAGGTCGTCAGCCCGTCGCGGCTCTCCACCCGGAATTCGCCCTGGAGCTTGGTCACGAGGTTGTAGCAGATCGCCAGCTCCAGGTCTTCCTTCAGCGACACGCCCTGGCGGCTCAGCGCCCCCAGGTGGTTGAGCAGTTTGTAACGGTCGAAAATCAGTTCGATCTGCCCGGCGTCGAGTTCCACGCCCCGGTTCGAGACCTCGATCCGAAGCCGTTCCGCCGCGCCGGAAGTCTCCTCCCCGGCGCCGGAAGCCGCCCCGTCCGGACGCGGCACGGAACAGATTCCGACCGAAACGCTCACCTCGCCGCCCGGCTCCGTCCGGCGGAACGCATTGGACAGCAGGATATTGAAGATCATCATCAGGATATTGCGCACCGAAGGGAACAGCACGCCGCTGCCTACGGCCGTCCGGTAGGCGATGCGGTTCTCCCCGGCATAATCGGCGAATGTCTGCGCGATGCCGCCGGCCGTGCGTGAAACGTCCAGCATCTCGATATCGTCCGAACCGTCGACGGGATCGGTCGACTGGAATTCGTTGAGCATATAGATCAGATCGTTGATCTTCTGCGCATTGTGCCGGATCAGTTCCGCCTGCCGGCGGACGAACGCGTCGGCCGACTTGCAGCCCATGATCTGCTGGCAGGGACCGTTTATCAGCGTCACGGGGATCGAGAGTTCGTTGGTCAAGTTGGAGAACGACCAGATGCACGACTCATAGACCAGTTCCCGCTGCCGCTGTTCGTAGAGCGACTGCCGGAGCCGCGCCCGGAGCCGGCGGCGGCGGATCAGGTATCCCGACACGCCGATAACGACGCCCAGCGTTGCGGCGAGATACCCGATCCAGGCCCAGGTCGAGGCGTAGGGCGGAGCCAGCACGCGGATCGGCAGGCGGCTGACGGGACTCCACTCCCCGGTCGTATTGTTCCGGTAGCGCACCCCGAGCGTATAGCGGCCCGTGGGAAACGCAGCGAAAGCCAGCGTGTTGCTGTGGTAATTGTCGTGCCAGTCGCCGTCCAGTCCCTCGATATTGTAAAAATAGGAATAATTGCTGCCGTTGACGTAATCCAGCGCCGCGATCGAAAGACTGAAAGCATTCTGATGATGCCGCAGCACCATCCGCCCCCGGCGCATCAGCGCCCCGACATCGTACGACTCGCCGTTGGCCCTCACCTCGCGGAACCGGATGGGCGGCATGTAGGAGGCCGCTTCGGAATCCCCGCTGTCGGAGATGACCACGAAGCCGTTGATCCCGCCGAAAAGCAGTTTTCCCCGCTCCCGGTCGTAAAAATAGGCTCCGTCGCTGAACTCGACCACGTCAAGTCCGTACGAAGCGCCGTAAACCACCGAACGGTTCGTCGCCGGGTCGTAGCGCACGATGCCGGCATTGGTCCCGACCCAGATGTTGTCGAGCGAATCGACCAGCAGGCCGTGGATCACCCCGCAGCGCAGCTGGTCGTTGCTGTAATCGGGTTCCGCGCCGCCGCCCGCCGGATCGTAACGCACCAGGCCGCAGCCGGTCCCGAACCACGACGAGCCGTCCGAACGGCACACGCCCGCCGTCACGTCGTTCACGGCCAGCCCCCGGCGGGTGTCGAACCCGACGGTCCGGCCCTCCCGGGTGCGCCTGTCATAGTGTACGACGCCGATACCGTGGTTGCAGAACCAGAGGGTGGAATCGGACTCCTCGCAAACGGAGAAAAAGAAGTTCCGGCTCCGCGCCTTGAGTCCCAGCTCCACCGGTTCGACATTCGCGGCGACGGGCGCGTCGGCGCTCCCGGACAGTTCGATGCGCCAGACCCCGTAGCCCACGCTCGCAGCCCACAGCACCCCGTCCCGGTCCTCGTAAAGCCCATGAATGCGCCGCAGCGCCCCGCTCCGCGGCAGTTCGAAAATCCGCCTGTGCCGGTACGAGTAGTAGCACACGCCGCCGTCGCCGCCGATCCACAGCACATTGCGGCGGCTTCCGGCAAACGTATAGACCGAATTTTTCCCCAGCGGCGAATCGGCGGCCGTATAGCTGTCGGTATTCTCCCGCGTAAAGGTCCGCCGGGAGTAGAAATCGCGGATGCGCAGGATGCCGTCGTTCTTGGTCCCGATCCAGAGGTCGCCCTCCGGGTCGACATGGAGCGCCTTGATCGGTTTGGTCAGCAGGTAGGGCAGCGTTTCGTAGGTGACCGAACGGATCGCGACCTCCCCGACCGCCTGCCGCAGCAACCCGCTGCCGTCGGTTCCAATCCAGACAATATCCTGGTTACAATCCTTCAGCAACGCAAAAACGCCGCAGTTGACGTCGATCTCCTGCAACTCGTAACGCCCCTCGATCGGATCGGTCGAACGGAGCCGCAGCACGCCGCTCATCCCGAAGGCCAGCACGTAATCGTCCTTGTCGCTGATCACCGACGAAAGAGCGCCGCGCCGTCCGAGCTCCTCCCGCAGGTCGAAAATCGGGAAAGCCCGCCGCTGCCCGGTGTCGAAGCGGAACAACATGCCGTTCCGGTCGGTGAAAAAGATCGTCCGGTCGCCGTCGTAACGGGTGAACACCACCCCGTCCGGCAGCGGCATCCGCTCCCACTCCCCCACCGAAGCCCTGCCGCCGGCGTCATAGGCCACCTGCGCACAACGAATATCCTCCGAACGCACCAGCCACAATACGCCGTCGCCGTCGAGGCACATGCGCAGCACCCCGTTCAGCTCCGCCCCGCGGACATCGACCGGCTCGAACGCACCCTGCGACGCCACATATCCGTACAACTTGTTGCCATGCAGGAAAAACGCCTCGTCCCGGCTGCGGGCCGCGAATTTATAGACCCGCTGGAATCCGGCAAGCATTTCGATCCGCCGGTCGCGCGCGTCGAAGCGGTCGACGCCGTAGTTGGTCCGCACCCAGAGGTAACCGTCGTCCGTGGCTACGATCTCCTGAATCAGGTTGCCCGAGAGCCGGAAATGCCGGACGGAATTGCCGTCCCACAGATTCAGTCCGTCGCAACTGCCCGCCCAGATATACCCGTCCGCATCCTGCGCCAGCGACAGAATCGAACTGTTCGACAGCCCGTCGCGGTGGGTAATGCGGCGGATATTCTGCGGGAATGCACTCCGGACGACCGCGACCGCGAGGAGAAGGAATACGCATCTGAAATACATAGCAGGGCGAATTAGATAAAAACAGACCGGAATATCTATGTAAATATATACAAAAAAACCGGATTTCAAAACAAAATATCTCATTTAGCGACAACGCCGATTCCCCTTGGTACAAGGGCTTTTTCCCGGATACGCCGGATGGCTTTTCCGGCGAGCGGCAAAGAGCGATCTTGGGCGCTATGATATGAAATCATACTTCTTTTACAAGAAAATATACTCACACAATGCCGTTTTCCGATATTTTTGTAGAAGCCCTGACGAAAGTTTCCGCTTCCCGAAAGGCTTATTTGCGACACCTATATATAAAACCCGCATGCAATGAAGAAAACGCACTCGTTTCGGCATCAGAGGTATTCGCATCAAAATCGGACGATCGCCGGGAAATCATTCCGGGCAGCCTCCGCATCGTTTTCCGTATTCCAGTTCCGCCGGTCGAAATACCGGAAGCAACGGCATCCGAACGACCCGCTCTTCGGCTGATCCGCCGTATCGCCCTCTCTCTTACGTTCGCACCCTCCCGCAGCATCCCTACCCACACCCGCTGCACGCTTATTCAAACGCACTGTTCCTTTTCCGATAGCCGACGGCCCATCGGAAAGGCAGCCGGCCCGAACCTCGTACCAAACCCATTTAAATTTTCGCCTATGATAAAAAAATTGCTCTTATCGCTATCGGCGGTTTTCTGTATGACGGCAGCTTCGGCCCAGACCCAGACGGTCAAAGGCCGCGTCGTCGATGAGAACAACGCACCGGTCATCGGTGCGACCGTTGTCGTCAAGAACCGCCCGACAATCGGCACTTCGACCGATGTCAAGGGAGAATTCGCACTTCAAGGAGTCCCGAAAGGAGGGGGGGGGGAAACTCCAAATCTCTTATGTAGGCTACAAAACCCAGGATGTTGACATTGCACCCGACATCCGGGTAAAACTCGAACCCGACGCCCAGGCCGTAGAGGCCGTCGTGGTGACGGGTATGACCAAGATGGACAAGCGGCTGTTCACGGGAGCCGCAGACCAGCTGGTTGCCGACGACGTGAAACTGGCCGGTATGGCCGACATCAGCCGCGGCCTGGAAGGCCGGTCGGCCGGCGTATCCGTCCAGAACGTATCTGGTACGTTCGGAACCGCCCCGAAAATCCGCGTGCGCGGCGCCACATCAATTTACGGCAGTTCGAAGCCGCTGTGGGTCGTGGACGGCGTCATCATGGAGGACATCGTCGACATCGACGCCGACGACCTCTCCTCGGGCGACGCCACGACGCTCATCGCATCGGCCATCGCCGGACTCAATGCCGAAGACATCGAAAGCTTCAACATTCTGAAAGACGGCTCCGCCACCTCCATCTACGGAGCGCGCGCCATGGCGGGCGTCATCGTCATCACCACCAAACGCGGCCGCGCCGGCGTGAGCACCATCAACTACACCGGCGAATTCACCTACCGCATGATTCCGTCCTACCGGGATTTCAACATTATGAACTCGCAGGACCAGATGTCGGTGTACATGGACATGCAGAAAAAAGGCTGGCTCAACCTCGCCGAAACCATCACCGATTCGGAAAGCGGCGTATTCGGAAAGATGTACCAGATGATTGCGGCCGGACAATTGCAAAACGACGACGCGAGCATCGGGAATTACCTGCGCGCGGCGGAGTTCCGCAACACGAACTGGTTCAGCGAGCTGTTCAACAACAACGTCATGCACACCCACTCGGTGAGCCTCACGTCCGGAACCGACAAATCGTCCTACTATGCGTCGTTGAGCGCCATGAGCGACCCGGGCTGGACGAAGACCAGCAAGGTGGAACGCTACACGGCCAACATCAACGCCACCTACAACATCTTCAAAAACCTGTCGCTGAACCTGATTTCCAACGGCTCCTACCGGAAGCAGAAGGCGCCGGGAACCCTGTCGTCGGCAACCAACTACGTGACGGGCGAAGTGAAGCGCGAATTCGACATCAACCCCTATTCCTATGCGCTCAATACGTCGCGCACGCTCGACCCCGACGAATTCTACACGCGAAACTACGCGAGCTTCAACATTCTGCACGAACTGGACAACAACTACATCGACCTTTCGGTCGTCGAGACCAAATTCCAGGCCGAACTGAAGTGGTCGCCCGTCGAGGGCCTCGACCTGAGCGCCCTGGGCGCGGTAAAATACCAGGCCTCGATCCAGGAGCATAACATCACCGAGTCCTCAAACCAGTCCGTCGCTTACCGGACCGTCGAACCGACCACCGTCCGGGACAACAACCCGTTCCTTTACACCGATCCGGACAACCCCTACGCCGTTCCGGTGACCGTGCTGCCCAAGGGCGGTATCTACGAACGCACGGACAACAAAATGCTTTCGTACGACTTCCGCGCGTCGGCGACCTACAACAAAACGTTCAACAACACGCATATCATCAACCTCTACGGCGGTATGTCGGTGAACAAGATCGACCGGCACAACACCTGGTTCCGCGGCTGGGGACTCCAGTACGATATGGGTATGGAGCCTTACTACGATTACCTGGCCTTCAAGCAGGGCATGGAGAGCGGCAGCAAGTACTACACGATCGGCGACTCGTTCTATCGCGAAGTGGCCTTCTTCTTCAACGGAACCTATTCTTACAAGGGACGCTACACCATCAACGGAACCTACCGCTACGAAGGGACCAACAAGATGGGCAAGAGCCGCAAAGCCCGCTGGCTGCCGACGTGGAATATCTCCGGGGCATGGAACGTCCACGAGGAGAAGTTCTTCAGCCACGTACAGCCCGCCCTGTCGCACCTGTCGCTCAAAGCCTCCTACTCGCTGACCGCCGACCGCGGCCCGTCTTACGTCACCAACTCGCTGGCCGTCATCAAAGCCTCGACCCCGTGGCGTCCGACCAGCGGCGATACCGAAACCGGTCTCAAGGTTTCGAGCCTCGAAAATGCGCAGCTCACCTACGAGAAGAAGCACGAGCTGAACCTCGGACTCGACGTCGGGTTCGTCAACAACCGGATCAACCTGGCCTTCGACTGGTACAAACGCAACAACTTCGACCTGATCGGCACGGTCACGACCCAGGGTATCGGCGGCGAGATCTCCAAATACGGCAACGTCGCGGAGATGAAATCGAACGGCGTCGAAATCAGCCTTTCGACCAAGAACGTCCAGACCAAGAACTTCAGCTGGACCACCAACTTCATCTACTCGCACATCCACAACGAAGTGACCAAACTCGAAACCTCCACGCGCGCAATGACGCTGGTTTCGGGAACCGGATTCACGATGGAGGGGTATCCCGCCCGCTCGCTCTTCTCGTTCCAGTTCGCAGGATTGAACGAAGTCGGACTGCCGGTCGTGGTCAACACGGAAGGCAAACTCAGCTCCAGCTCCTTCAATTTCCAGGACAGCAACGAGAACAACCTGAAAACGAATCTGGTCTACTCCGGACCGGTCGACCCGACCGACCTGGGCAGTTTCGGCAATACGTTCCAGTACAAGGGATGGCGTCTGAACGTCTTTATGACCTACTCGTTCGGCAACGTCGTGCGGCTCAACCCGGTCTTCAGCAGCATTTACTCGGACCTCGACGCCATGCCGCGGGAATTCAAGAACCGCTGGATGGTCTCCGGCGACGAAGCCGTCACGAACATCCCGGCCATCGCCTCGAAGCGCCAGCGCCAGCTAAACTCCTCGATTTCGTACGGGTACAGCGCCTACAACTACTCGACGGCACGCATCGCCAAGGGCGACTTCATCCGCATGAAGGAGATTTCGCTTTCGTACGACTTCCCGAAGAGACTCATTTCGAAACTGCGGTTCTCTTCGCTTTCGCTCAAACTGCAAGCCACGAACCTCTTCCTGATCTACGCCGACAAGAAGCTCAACGGCCAGGACCCCGAGTTCTACAACACCGGCGGCGTCGCAGCCCCCGTGCCGCGGCAGTTCACGCTCACAATCCGAATCGGACTGTAAAATCTGATTTATCTTAAAAAGATTCCTATGAAAAAAAGCATCATATATTTACTGGACATAGCGGTCGTCATTCCGGCATTCATGTCGTGCAGCGATTTTCTGGATCAGAATCCCGATCTGCGCACGACGCTGGATTCCGAAGAGAAGATCGCCAACATACTCGTCTCGGCCTACATCAGCGGGGCAGGCAGCTACCAGCTCGTTGCGGAACTCTCCTCGGACAACGTCTGCGACTACGGCATCACAAAGAATTACAACCAGTTCTATCAGGATGTCTACGAATGGGCCGAAGAGGTTACCAGCAACAACGACGCCCCGCGGAACATCTGGAGTTCCAACTACAACAACATCGCCAACGCCAACCAGGCGCTTTCGGCCATCGAGGAGCTGGGAGGACCTACCACCACGAGGCTCAAGGCCAGCAAAGGCGAAGCGCTGATTTGCCGGGCTTATTCCCATTTCGTACTGGCAAACATGTTCTGCATGCCCTACAACCCGGCAACAGCCGGGAACTGCCTGGGCATACCCTATATGGACCACGCCGAAACCGACCTCAACCCCAGGTACGAACGCGGAACGCTCCAGAAGGTCTACGAGATGATCGGCAAAGACATCGAAGCGGGCATCCCCCTGATCGACGACACGGCCTATTCGGTTCCGAAATACCACTTCAACTACAAGGCCGCCTGCTGCTTCGCCTCGCGCTACTACCTGTTCATGCAGGACTGGGGCAATGCCATCAAATACGCGACGATGGCCCTGACCTCCAACCCGTCGTCGCTGCTGCGCGATTACAGTGCGATCGCCGCTCTGCCGAAGGGCACCAGCAGGCATCAGGAATATGTCAATTCGGCCAGCACGGCCAACTTCCTCCTCCAGGCCGCGACATCGAACAGCGGACTGCTTTTCGACTGGTACTCCACCGCCGGCCGCTATTCGCACGGCAAACTGCAAGGAATCTATGAAACCGTTCAGCCGAAAAAAGGCGGTCCGTGGGGCAGCAGCGTGACTTTCAAAGCGCCGCATGCAGTGCTTGCCTCATCGGGCAAATACGTTCTTCCCCGGACATGGCGCGTGTTTCAATACACCGACCCGGTCGCCGGAACCGGATTCAACAAAGCGATTTCCGTTCTCTTCACCTCCGAGGAGGCGTTGCTCAACCGCGCCGAAGCCTATATTATGAAGATGAACGAAGACCCGACGGCGCTCGACAAGGCCCTGGAGGATATAAACCTCTACGCCGCGAACCTCTTCTCGGCAGGGTTCAAATCCATGACGGAGGCTTCGATCATCAAATGGGCTACGGAAACCTACCCCGACTACTCCGAACTCTACGTCGGAAAGACCTCGGTCAGCAGCCCGCAGACGCTCAATCCCAAGAAAAAGCTCCATGCGGCCCCCTACAACACGCTCGAAGAGGGCGGCCCGCAGGAGAGCATGCTTCAGGCGCTCATCTTCATGCGCCGCTACCAGTTCCTCCACGAAGGCATGCGGTGGTTCGACACCCGTCGCTTCGGCATCACGGTCTACCGCTACCTGCTCGATGAAGACGCCGAAACCGTCGTGCAAATCACCGATCAGATCAGCGACGAGAACGGTACGGCCGATCCGCGCCGCGCCCCGCAACTCCCGGCCGACGTTATTGCCGCCGGCCTGACCCCCAACCCGAGAAAATAACAAACCAAAGTGCGTATGAAAAAGAATCTGATATATCTGCTCTTTTCCGTCACGCTGCTCTGCGCAGCGCTGACAGCCTGTTCGGACAACGACGATCTGGATTCCACCAGCGTGGTCAGGCCGACGACCACCGAACAGAACGACCTCGACCGCTGGCTCAAGCGCAACTACGTCGAAACCTACAACATCCAGCTCAAATACCGGTTCGAGGACATCGAGTCGAGCATGGGCTACTACCTCACACCCGCCAGCTACAAGCAGTCGGTCGCCATGGCCAAACTGGTGCGCCACATGTGCCTGGAAGCCTACGACGAGATAACCGGCAGCACGGATTTCATCAAGGCCTATTTCCCGAAAATCCTCTTCCTGGTCGGCTCGTATGCCTACAAGACCAACGGAGCGATGGTGCTGGGAACGGCCGAAGCCGGGGCGAAGATCACGCTCTACAACCTCGACAACCTGAACCCCAAGACCGTCAATGCGAAGACGGCCTATTTCAAGACGATCCACCACGAATTCGGACATATCCTCAATCAGACGAAACCTTACCCCACCGATTTCGCGGAGATTTCCGGCCCGGATTACGTACAGGACCAATGCTTCGAAATCTACAAGACCACCGAATCGGCGCTGCAAAAAGGATTCATTTCCCCGTATGCATCGAAAGCCGACGGCGAGGATTTCGTGGAACTCATCGCCCTCTACGTCAACCGGAGCGCAGAAGAGTGGGAGGAGATGCTGACGACGGCCGGCGACACGGGACGGCCGAAAATCGAAGCCAAATTCGAAATCGTCTCCAACTACATGAAAAGCACCTGGAACATCGACCTGAACGAACTGCGGGAAATCGTACTGCGCCGTGCGGAAGAAGCGCCCAACCTCGACTTCGACTCGCTGGATGACGAAGATACGGACACGCCCGAAAATTCCGGTACAAACGAATAAGCGACACCGAATATGAAAAAAACAGCAATCATACTATTTCTGGTTCTGGCCATTCCTGCCCTGCTCACCTCATGCCTGTTCGACGAGGAGGATCTTTTCGACAAGTCCGCCTCCGAACGCATCGAAGCCGCCAAGCAGGAGGCCAAGACCGTGCTCGAAAGCGCTGAAAACGGATGGCACGTGCGCTATTTCCCCTCCCCGACCCAGGAGTTCGGCGGATACAACCTGTTTTTCAAATTCTCCGAAGGCAGCGTCACCGTTGCCTCCGAGATCGAAAGCAACCCATCCACCACCGAGACGAGTCTCTATTCGTTCGGCGAGGATCTGGGCGTCACGCTCAATTTCGATACGAAAAACTCGCTCATCAATTACTTCGTACACCCGAAAAATCCCGACAACATCGGATCGACCTACAAGGGCATGGAGGGCGACTACAAATTCACGGTGATGGAGACATCCGCGGCAATGGTCGTCCTGCGCGGCATCATCACGGGGAATTACTACATCCTGACCCCCGTTTCCGCGGACACCGACTGGTCGGAAGACCTGGAGACCTACCGGAATAATGCGGAAGACATGTCATTCAACACCTATTCCTTCGTCGTGAAAGACAAGACGTATTCGGCAACGCTCACGAACCGTCGCTTTGCGGTCAAGATCGACAGTGAAACCACCGTGTACGCACCGTTCATCTACACCAAGGCCGGCATCAGTTTCTACATGCCGGTCGAGATCGACGGAGTGACCGCACAGAACTTCACCTTTGTCGACGACTACTATTTCGCCGAAGTCAACGGCGCCGATTTCAAGATTATGACGCCCGAGCCGGTCCGGTCGGACATCACGTTCGAAGTGACCGTTCCCGATGCCACGAAGACCTACAACAGCGTTACGGTGAATACAGTTCCATCAACGGATACGGAGTACTACTACATGGGGCTGATGCTGAAGTCCGAATTCGAGGCCCAGCGCGAGAAAAAGCTCCTGCAAAGCCTGGTCGGCACGCTCAACGGCAACATCGGCGCAGGCGACGATCCCGAAGCGATCGCAGCCAGCCTGCTCCACAAAGGTGCGGACACCTATACGCTCAACTATCCGAGTTTCTACGACGAGTACGTAGCCGTCGTATTCGGATGCGCCGTCTCCAACGGATTCATCGTCTCCACCACGCCCATCACGTCGCTTCCGGTTTCGATCGACGCCTCGCTCTTGCCGGACAATACCGATCCTCTCTACAAGAGATGGCTGGGCAAATGGAGAGTTACGAGCACCACCTCGCAGGTAAACGAAGCTCCCGTAACATTCGAGGTTATCGTAAAACCGGGCACCGTCAACTCGTCCTACATGATCCGGGGCTGGGGCATCACGATCTACGGAAACAGGTACGACCTGCGGGCATATTACCAGGCATCCTATAATGGCGCCTCCACTCCGGCTATCCCTATTCCGAAGTCGACCGGCATTCTCTACACGAAAACCGACAATGCGATTTACGGCTACGACGGAGTCTACCCGATCCGGACTCGCTACTCCCGTATAACCCACTCGACCGGAGCCTACTCGTCATTTACGACGACCCAGACCTCGCCCAAACTCGTCGGCATTTACGACGAGGCGCAGGCAGGCCAGGCAACGATGTACGGTTCCGGCTACAATACCGGCACCGATTACGTCGGCATAGAATTCTTCAGATGGACGGAAAACCAGGCATCCTACTACACCTCGCCGGCTGTCCGTCCGGGCTATACGGCCAAAGACTTCCCGGTGGGTCCCTTCACGTGGGTTCAGCTGATAGACGCCGACGGGAACGACCTCACCACCGGCACCCCGGCCGAATAAGCGAAACCGGTTCGATCCTCAAATAAGTCCGGGCCGCCCTCAATGGGCGGCCCGGACTTTTATCGGATACAGAAAACCCGGTCCGTGTCAGTCGAAGAAATTGTCGTCCTCGGGGTTGTTCCGCCCCTCGGAGTCGACTTCGTCCTCGCAGTCGTAACGGGGCATCATCGCCGGACGCACGAACTGGTCCGTACGGCTGATGCCGAAACGACCGTCGTCGTAGATCTTTTTCATATATTCGCCCACGATCGGCAGCGCCATCACGCTGCCCTCGCCGCCGCGGATGAAGTGCACCGACTGGTCCTCGCCGCCGACCCAGGCGCCGGTCACCAGCTTCGGGGTCACGCACATGAACCACGCGTCGCGGTTCTTGTTCGAAGTTCCGGTCTTGCCGCCGATCTCCATGTCGGTCAGCCCGAACTGCCACCGCAGACGGCCCGCCGTCCCCGAGTTGACCACGTCCTGAAGCATCGTGAGCATCGTGTAGGCCGTGCGTTCGCTGACGGCGTCCTGCGACTGGGGAATGAAACTGGCGATCAGGTTGCCCTGACGGTCCTCGATGCGCGTCACGAAGATCGGATCGGTGTGCACGCCCTGATTGGCAAAGGTCGAGAAGGCGCTCACCAACTCGTAAACGTTCGATTCCGAAGAGCCGAGAGCCAGCGCCGGAACGGGGTCTATGTAGCTGCGGATGCCCATGTTATGAATGAAATCGGCCACGGCAGCCGGCTGCTTGGCCTGCTTCATAATCCACGCCGAGTAGTTGTTGCGGCTGCGCGCAAGTCCCCACTTGAGGGGGTGCAGCACCCCGTCGTACTCGACATTGCCGGCCTCCTTGGGCGACCAGGCCGTACCGTTGGCCGTCTCGATGGTCGTCGGCAGGTTGGGAACCATCGTGCAGGGCGTCAGGCCCAGATGGTCGATGGCGAAGGTGTAGACGAAGGGCTTGATCGTCGAGCCGATCTGGCGTTTGCCCTGCTTGGCCATGTCGTACTTGAAGTAACGGAAGTTAGGCCCTCCGACATAGGCTTTTACAAAGCCCGTGGCAGGATCGAGCGACACCATCGCGGCACGCATGATACGCTTGTGGTGGAGGATCGAGTCGCGCGGCGTCATCAGCGTGTCGCGCTCGCCCTTATAGGTGAACACCCGCATGTTGCAGGGTTTGTCGAAAGCGGCGTTGATCTCCTTCTCGCCCGCCCCGGCGTGCTTCATCTCGCGGTAACGGTCCGAATAACGGACGGCATGGCGCATGATCCGGTCGCGCTCCTCCTTGTCGGCATCGACGAAAAGCGTCTTCGTCGCCCGGAACTGCGCGTCCATCTTGGGCTGAATCTCCTTCTCCATCTGCCGCTGCACGGCCTGCTCGGCATAGGTCTGCATCACGGAGTTGATCGTGGTATAGATTTTCAACCCGTCGCGGTAGATATTGTAGGGCGTGCCGTCGGCCTTGCGGTTCTTGTGACACCAGCCATAGAGCGGATTCTCGTTGTACTCCTCCACCGCCTGGTCATAGTCCCACTCGTTGTAGAACTGGCTGCGCTTGGGAGGCCGGGCGTTCATCACCAGCCGCAGCATCTCGCGGAAATAGGTCGCCGCACCCTCGTTGTGCGACACGGGCTTGTAGTTGGTCACGATCGGCAGCGCCGCCAGCGAATCGCGCTGCCTGCGGGTCAGCGCCCCGGCCTCCTCCATGCGTGAAAGCACGAGGTTGCGGCGCACGAGGGCGTTCTTGGGATTCAGGATGGGCGAATAGCGCGTCGGGGCGTTCACCACCCCCACCAGCACGGCCGCCTCCTGCACGTTGAGTTCGTCCGGCTCCTTGTTGAAGAAGGTGTGGGCCGCCGACTTGATGCCGAAGGCGTTCGAGCCGAACTCCACCGTATTGAGGTACATGGCGGCGATCTCCTCCTTGGTGTAGTTGTATTCGAGTTTGAGGGCCGTGATCCACTCCTTGAACTTCGAGGTCACGAGTTTGGCCTTGCGGACGACGGCGCCGCGGTTGCGGACCGTATCGCGCGGAAAGAGGTTCTTGGCCAGCTGCTGCGTGATGGTCGAGCCGCCGCCCTGCGAGGTGTTTTGCAACAGCAGGGTCTTCACGGCCACACGCGCCAGCGAAGGAATGTCGATGCCCGAATGGGTGTGGAAACGGACGTCCTCGGTCGCAATGAGCGCCGCGACGATGGGCGGAACCTCATGCCCGGCCAGCCGGATGTGAAGCGTCGAATCCGACGGATAGAGGTCGGCGTACTGCACATAGGAGCGGTTCTGCACGAAGAAGGTTCCGATCACCTTGCCGTCCTCGGAGTAGATCTCCGTGGCGAGGTTGCTGCGGGGATTCTCCAGCTCCTCGAACGAGGGCATGCGGCCGAACACGCCGAAGACCGTGAGCACCAGCATCAACGCCACGAGCGCAAAGGGTGCGAAAGCCGCGTACCAGATCCATTTTATCGTTTTCGGGCTGACACCCGTCTTTTTTTTCTGTCCCATACGACGATATTTGCGACAAAGATACGAAATATATTACAAATCCCTCAAAACGGCAGTCCCACCGACGCTGCGACGTACACCCCGCCGCTCGACGGATGGTAGCACGACAGCTTGAAGGTCGAAGTGGCCGACGCCGGCTGCCGGAAGGCGTTGAAGTCGAAAACGATGTCTCCGCCCACCGACCAGATCCGCCGCCACGTCATTCCTCCGCGGCCCACGTCGCGGAACTGCGCGTAGTCGCCTCCGGCGTTGAGCCGGATGCGCTTGATGTAGATCACCGAGCCGATGCCGCCCTCGGGATACCACACCGGCAGCTGGTAGTTGGCCTGAAAAGCCGCGTAGTTGTTCGACACGATGTCCGCGGAGGTGAACCCGCGCGGAACCAGCCGCGTGGATTTGTAGCTCAACGGAGCATATCCCGACGGAAACTTGTAGCCGCCGATCGAGGTCTGGTAGGTCGCGGCCACCAGCACCGAGTTGTGGGGCGCGAATCCCGGCAGATAAGCCTGCCCGTAGAACGAAATCAGGTCGCTGAAATGGGCGTTCTCGGGGTTGAACGTGTAGTTCGCGCTGAGGGTGTAGCCCCAGCGGGGCGCGATGTCGCGGTGCGCCATGCGCACCTGGTCGGAGAATCCGGCTCCGAACGAAACCTTGTGCAGCCCCTCGCGGAAACCGACCCGCTGAATGTTGGAGATGCTGCCGTTCTCCCATTCGATCTTGCCCAGATCGGCAACCATGCCGTTGGAGTAGTTCCAGCCCGCCGAGAGGGAGAGCTGGCGCGTGTGATAACCCCGCTGGAAATAGAGCGGCAGCGTGGCCGACAGCCCCACGGAGTAATATTTGTCGGGAGCAGGACGGCTTTGGTAGACCGGATTGCCCTGCCCGTCGCGGCCGGCCAGCGAGTAGAAGAGCTGGTTGCCGCCGTAGGAGGCGTCCAGGTCGAAACGCACGCCCAGTCCGAAATAGCGCACGCCCAGATTAACGAGCGAGCCTTCGTGCCGGTTCCAGCCGTAGGAGGCGTAGGCCTCGGCGCTCGAAAGCAGGTTCTGCGAGATCAGCGTAAGGCCCACATTGAGGTCGATCACGTGTTCGTCGACCGCCGCAAAGGGGTTGAACGCCACAGGCATCCAGCTGTGGGCGTTCACCAGATTGGGCACCTTGCGATACCGCCTGTCTCTTATACACATCTCCGAGCCCACGAGACCCTAAGACATCTCG
>ENA-UAOM01000225-UAOM01000225.1-human-gut-metagenome-genome-assembly--contig:-NODE-225-length-19943-cov-7.795706_pt1 | contig 19943 bp, 16 predicted proteins | sample MGYA00243468_ERZ654555 | MGnify/ENA primary metagenome ERZ654555 (study PRJEB26926, sample SAMN06164434) | human gut metagenome | biome: ENVO:00009003; feature: ENVO:2100002; material: ENVO:00002003... | reverse complement strand
GAGATGTCTTAGGGTCTCGTGGGCTCGGAGATGTGTATAAGAGACAGCAGTTATAATTAAAGGTATTAAGCCTTTAATTTATAATATAGGCATTGTAAGAGGTAAATCTATTTGCTGTGGAGATAAATTCTCCGGCATACAAACGCAAACTTACTTAATAATAAACGCTTTAATATCTTTGGTGCTTAAGAATTAAGCGTGATATTGCCCATTTTGTATGTTCAGCTATAAATTATCAAGCCTACCCAAATCCTTCTCTTACAAAACGCCAAAGTTGGTAGGGTTGAAAACTAAAAAGACGTAAAGGAGAAAACAATGAAAAAGATAGTTTGTGAATTGTGTGGAGAATCAGACTTCGTCAAAGTAAACGGTGTATTTGAATGTCAGGTATGCGGTGCGAAGTATGCGGTTGCCGATGCAAGAAAGCTATTCGTTGAAGTTGACGAAGCAGGAAACGTAATTTCCGATAATGCACAGCCTTCTCCAGCAGTGGAAGAAAAAAAGAATGAACCAGCACAAAAAACTACAAAAGCACCAGCCGCTCCGTCTCCTTCTAAGGAAGAAGAGGAAGCAACCGTGACACAGGCAGCGGAAGACCCTGTGCTTGCCCCAAGACCGGCACCGACGACGGTGAGAAGAGTTGTGGTACAGCCAAAGGTTCCTGCCAATGATTCCAGTGCCGTAAAGCGGATTGTATCTAGCGTACAGAAAACCGCTCAGGCAAGGGAGGAAACAAAAACTCCGGCAAAACCGAAACCGGCGACAGTGAAAAAGGTTGTCGTTAAACCGGTAGTGGTTGAAAAACCGAAGCCGGCGACAGTGAAGAAGACTCCGGCGAAACCGGCAGCCAAGGCAAATGGACTGGGAATAGAAGCGAATCAGATGATTCAAAATTTCTTTATCCTTGCTCAGACTGCGTATGATTCTCAGAATTATTTGGACGCAGAAAGCTATGCCAACCGTATCATCGAGGTCGACCCGACCAACTGTGATGCATGGCTAATGAAGGGAAATTGTGCCGGCTGGCAGACGTTTACCCCGAATTTCCGTTTGCTGGAAAGCATTAACTGCTGGAATACCTGTCTGATTAATTCCAAGGATGACGAGCATGAGGATTATCTGTTTACAGTTCGTACGAACTGCATAGAGATAGCAATCGCCTATGTCATGAGGAATATCACGGAGTTTAAGAAGAATCCGGGTGAGGATTCCATCGCTAAGATTAAGGAAACAATAGATTTTATCGAGCCAATGATGAGAAAGGCAAATCAAACCTTTGGCGTAGATATTATCGTTTATGAGGATAAACTGGCTTCTAATGTAAGCTCTCTTGTCACAGAGGTCAGCAAGCAGGCAACCGCCGCCTTCGGAAAGAAGAAGGAAACGCAGACGGACGAGGCGTTTACAAAATTCATCGAGGTTCAGGATTACTGTATTGAGGTATGGGATTACCTGATGGATTTAGCCAAGAAGCATGGTACCGTGACGGCGATTTTACATAGTATTGTAAAAATGCATGAAACGATTATCCGTTCCTGCGGCTATAAGCAGAGCGGTTCCAAGTATAAGGAAAGCAAGAAAATCACGATGGGCGAGAAGAATATCCGGTTGGAGAAGATTCAGAAGGCTAAAAAGAAACTGGAGGATAAATTCGTTGATATCCGGAAACGTGACCGTGTCGACCAGAAGATTAAAAATGCGAAATACTGGGAGGAACACGAAGAGGAGAAACAGCAGCTTCTGGAGGAGCGTACTCAGCTAGACCATGAAATATTTGAACTGGAGAACAGCAAGCTGAAGATGCCGAAGCTGACGGAACTGAAAAAACTTGAGGAGGAGGCTATCCGGTATCAGGTACTTAAGGATAATCCGACCTACTCCGGCAAGGAAAGAGCAGCCTTTATGGAGGAATTAAATAAAACCAGAAAGCTGATTGTCACCAAGAAACGGGAAATTGCTAGTATTATTACGCCGATAGACGATAAGATTGAAAAGCTGAAAAAGCGAATGGTGACGATTGATTCCGAATTGAATATGAATCGTTAGATTTCTAAGGAACGCTGAAACAATGCGTTCCTTTTTGTTTTCATTCCCATAAGAATATGATATAATAAATTGGTGATTTTTATGAAGACAGCGATTATCGGTGGCGGGGCGTGCGGTCTGCTTCTGGCGGCTTTGCTGGATAAAGCGGGACTATCCTATACGATATTTAACCGGGGGAAGCTCGGCAGAAAGATTTTATCCAGCGGCAACGGCAGGTGTAATATCGGTAATGTATTTTTAAATGAGAATTGTTATCATGCCAATCCGTTGGCAAAGGAAATTGTATCCAGCCAGCAGGACGCTTTTTTCAAGACCTTGGAAGAGCTTAAAATCTATACAAAGAAGGATTTGGAGGGAAGATTATATCCAATCAGCGAGTCTTCTCTCAGCGTTTTAAATGCGATTTTGAAGCATATTCACGGTCCGGTAGTGGACTGCGAAGTCCATATGATAGAAAAAAGGGCGGAAACTTATGTTTTAAATGATAGGTACAGCGGCTTTGATAAGGTTGTGATTGCGACGGGAAGCATCGCCAATTTTAAACCGCCGTATCCGTCCGTGCCAAGGCTTTTGGGAATACCGCTTTCCTTTCATGCCTTTCGTCCTGCCTTGGTCGGCTTTACGACAAATCTGGATTTGCGGGCGATTTCCGGAGTGCGGAAAAAATGCATGGTTTCTCTTTTTCAGGGAAACCGGCGGATTGGCAAGGAACTCGGCGAGGTTATCTTCAAGGATAACGGAATTTCCGGTATCTGTGTGATGAATCTATCCGGCAGCTACATGCACTTGGAAACTCAAAGGGATTGCCGGCTGGTCTTGGATTTAGCAGATAAATCCTATGATGATTATACGACGGTACTGCCGCCGAAGCTTTTGGATTATATAAATAAAACGGGGGCGGATATTCACAGCTTTGTCCTTCCGATAACCGGGGTTTATGATTTTGAGTTCGCTCAGGTCTGCCGGGGCGGAATCGCCGTTGAGGAGCTGAATCCGAATTTAAGCTTGGTGAAAAATCCGGATATTTTTGCCGGCGGCGAGGTAATTGACGTGGACGGCGTATGCGGCGGTTATAATTTAATGTTTGCGTTTTGCTGTGCCCTGACGATTTGTGAGGAATTGAAGCATGAGATATCAGATTGACAATTTCCGAATAGCTCCTCAAGAGGAAAAACAGCTTGCCGAGCTGATAAAAAAACGCCTAAGAATAAAAAAGTTTCAGTTTAAGATTTTGCAAAAATCTATCGACGCCCGCAAAAAAGATGCGGTAGTTATGGTTTTCCGTTTGATGATTGAAACCGATGAGCTTTGCCGGGGAAAAAATGTTTCCCTTTATTCGGATAAGGAAATATCGCTGGAATATCCCCAATGGCAAGATTCTTACCCGCCGGTTATTGTCGGTTTTGGACCTGCCGGAATGCTTGCCGCCTTATATCTTGCCCGCTGTGGGGCAAAGCCCGTTATTCTTGAGCGGGGGAGCCGGATTGAGAAACGGAAGCAGGAGGTTGAGGAGTTTATCCGCACTAGGCGGCTGAATCCGAATTCCAACGTACAATTCGGCGAGGGCGGAGCCGGGGCATTTTCCGACGGAAAGCTGGTGACGAATGTCAAGGACCCGCTGATTTCCTTTATTCTCCGGGAGTTTTACCGGCATGGAGCGAAGGAGGATATCCTTTATGAAGCTCAGCCGCATATCGGCACGGATTATCTTGAGCTTGTGGTAAAGAATATACGAAAGGAAATCGAGGACCTCGGTGGCGTATTTTATTTTAATCATACCTTTTTAGGGGCAGTCCGCACCAATGATGTCTTAGAGGTAGAGGTTGACCGCTTTAAGGAAAAGCTATATACGCATCATCTACTGCTGGGATTGGGTCATTCGGCAAGAGATACGATTCGCCGCCTGTACCATTTAATGCATTTGGAAATGGAACAAAAGGCGTTTTCAATGGGGGTGCGGGTGGAGCATCCGGCATGGTGGATTAACCAATGCCAGTATGGAAAATTTGCCGAGGCTTTACCGCCGGCATATTATAAGCTTGCCGCTCATGCGGACAACCGGGGAATTTATACGTTTTGTATGTGTCCCGGCGGCTATGTATTGGCGTCTGCCTCCGAAGAGAAGACGATTGTGACGAACGGCATGAGTAATCAGCGGCGGGATAATTTTAACTCTAACAGTGCTATTCTGGTAGAGGTTAAACCGCAGGATTATTCCTGTGGCAGTGTTTTGGACGGACTGGATTATCAGGAAAAATATGAACGGCTTGCCTTTGAAATGAGCGGAGATTACCGGGCTCCGGCAAATTTGATGCGGGAATTTATGCAGGATAAAATTGCGGTTGGCTTGCGAAGCGTAAAAACAACCTATCCGCATGGGCTGTATTTCTGCAATCTTGAGAAATGCCTGCCCGGATACGTTATTCAGGGGCTGAAAGCCGGAATACAGGAATTCAATCATAAGCTTCCCGGTTTCTATTATGAGGATGCGGTACTCATTGGCATTGAATCCCGTTCATCTTGTCCTGTCCGGATATTGCGAAATGACCGTCGGCAGGCTAATGTGCCGGGCATTTACCCGATAGGGGAGGGTGCCGGCTATGCCGGGGGAATTACTTCGGCAGCATTGGACGGATTGAAAACAGCAATTTTAATTGCTAAGGATAAGAAGGAGGAACTAAAATGACAGATATGGAAAAATATGAAGCCTTGCAGGAGGAACTAAAGAAATACAGATATGCTGTATTTATTTTGTCCTTTGATGAGGCTACGGTCTGCCCGAAGCAGGATAAGGAAAATTCTTTGAATGTCATCGACTATTTCCAAAGAAAAATTATTGAAACGACGACCTCGGATGATTATTTCTATTTATTGGAAAGTCTGCTGAGGCAGGAAAAGGACTTGTCCGAGGTAAAACGGCTGGCCATTAAAAAGGAGCATAAGGAGCTTGAAAAAATGCGGAAGGTTCCGAAAAATGTTCTGTTTGAGGGCATGGAAATTATTTCTAAGTCCTCCTTAAGCTGGGAACAGGCTCGGGATAGTTTGGATTATACGGAGTTTGAAGGAAATCTAAAAAAGCTGATAGAGTATAATAAGACCTATCTGTCCTATTTGGAGGGACCGTATTTCGGCTATGATGTTTTGCTGGACGAAATGGAGGAAGGCTTTACCGAGGAGATGTATGATGTCTTCTTTGCGAAACTAGAGGCGGAAATTCTGCCGATGATGAAGCAGATTCTAAGGCTTCCAAAAAAATATAACGAAAGTATCTGCGATATCCGCTTTGATATTGACCGGCAGAAGAAGCTGACAAAGCGGGTATGCGAGCTGATGGGCTACACCGACGAGGTCGGCTATATTGGCGAAACGCTTCACCCCTTTACGAACGGCGGGAATATTCACGATGTCCGGACGACTACCCGCTATGAGGAAAAGCTGTTATTCTCTAACCTATACAGTGTTATGCATGAGGTAGGGCACGCCCTGTATGAATTGCAAAATGCCCCGCAGCTGAATGAAACCTGTTTGATGGGCGGAGCCTCCTGTGCCCTTCATGAATCCCAATCGCGGTTTTATGAGAACTATCTGGGAAGAAGCCGGGCATTTATTACCTTTTTATACCCGATTTTGCAGGAGCTTTTTCCTGAGGAACTTGCGGCTTATACGCTGGATGATATCTATTATTACTGCAATGACGTTTCCGCCCAGCCCTATCGGACGGAGGCAGATGAGCTGACCTATCCGTTCCATGTTTTGATTCGCTATAAAATAGAAAAAATGCTGTTTCATAATGAAATTGAGCCGCAGGATATCGAAAAGGTATTTAACGGCTTAATGCAGGAATATTTTGGCATTACTCCAAAGAATAAGCGGGAGGGCTGTTTTCAGGATGTCCATTGGAGCAGCGGTTTCGGCTATTTTCCGACCTATGCCTTAGGAAGTGCCATGTCGGCTCAGTTTTATTACGCTATGAAGAAGGATTTGGATTTGGACGCTTTGATGGCTCAGGGTAGCTTCGAGCCGATTAATCTTTGGCTGAAGGAGCATATTCATCAATACGGAGCCTCAAAAAAGAATATGGAGGTACTTAAGCTGGCTACCGGAGAAGATTTTCAGCCGGAAAAATATATTCAATATTTAAAAGAAAAGTTTAAGGAAATTTATCGGATTTCGTAGAAATTCATTTTATTTATTGTATTATTACCGCAAAATATGGTATACTAATATAGATAAATCTTGATTTAAGGCGGTCTTGCTTATGGCAGAAATAGAAAAGGAAGGAAAAAGCCTTGGAGATATCTTCAGGCTGATATGGCAAAGAAAAATACTGGTTGGAATTTTGACCGGGGTCACCTTGATTTTGGTTGTAATCCTTATCTTGTTTTGGTACAATCCGAATCATACGACCTATACCTCGGAATTTGATTTGAGCTTTACCGGCTCCGAGGAGGGAAAATTCCCGAACGGAGAGCTTTACAATTATAAGGATATTTTATCTAAGGAAAATCTGCTTGCCGTTAAAAATTCAAAAGAGGAATATAAAAACATTGATGTTGAAGGCCTATATAAAGAAGATGCTTTCCGCATTTCAAAGAATGAAAGCCGCTATGTCATTACCCTGACAGGAAGTAAAATCAGAAGCACGGATACGGCTGCCGACTTCATTGAGGATTTAGTCAGCTTGGCTGTAAACAATATAAAGACCAATCTGGTTGAAATCGACTATTTGGATAACCTAAAGGCGTATGAGGATTACTCCATTTATAAGGAAGCAATCTCATATCTTATCAATCAGTCAGAACGCCTGCTTGCGGCATACGACGAGCTGATAAACAGCTACGGCTCCTCCTATACCATCAAGGGGAAGTCCCTGTCCTCTTATCGCCGTGAGGCAAATCTTGCGATTACAGATATCAATTTGAATTATTTCTTGTCTGAGGCGGAAACGTACCTTTATGTGACCGACGCTGCGGCTAAGGAAGACTTTCATGACTATGCTGAGGGCAGGGTCAAGGCCTTGCTTAGACAAAAGAATTACAATGATAAGATTATTGAAGAATATCAGAAGATGGCGGTAAGCTCTATAAGCTATACTGGCTATACGGAGCAAATGGATGCGATAGCCAGAGAGAATGCGTCTATCTTGGTTGAACTTGAAATTCTATGTACGTCAACGTCAGCTGACTATGCGACGTATACGATAAAGGAGGCAACCGTTGCCGGAAGCGATTTTACGCAGAGGGTAGCGGCGGCATATCAGACGGTGGATTCCTTGATGCAGACGCTGGAGGATAATGTTAAAACCGCCAATTTGAATTCCATATTATTTAATTTTGAATTAAATTCCATTGTTTCCAAATCCGGAGATGTAAACGTTGTTTTAGCCGCTGCCGGCGGATTAATTGTCGGATTGATTCTCGGCTCAGTTGTCGCTTTGATTTTGGAATACTGGAAGGAATATAAGAAAAAAACGATTCCGGCATCGGAAAATTAAAAAAGAAAATCATATATCGTTCGGATATATGATTTTTATTCATGATAAGGATGTGATATAATGACGAAGGAGTATTCCTGCGGGGCAATTTTATTTTGCCGGGAAAACGATATAAGAAAATATGTTCTGGTTATGGAGGCAAGCGGAAGCTACGGCTTTCCTAAGGGACATAAGGAAGGAAATGAAACCGATATAGAAACTGCTCTTCGGGAAATTCGGGAGGAAACGGGAATTATCCCTGAAATTCTTCCGAATATTAAACGGACGATTCGTTATAAGCTGCCGAATAATGCGGAAAAAGAAGTCACCTTCTTTGCTGCCCGGTATGAAAATCAAAGCCTTCATACGGAAGACCGGACCATTTTGTCGGTAAAAAGCTATGATTTGGCGACAGCCCTAGGTCTTTTGAAATTTCAGGAGCTGAAGAATATCCTTCTTGAGATAGATTATATTTTGGATTTAAAGGGGGTATAGAATGAAAATAGATTTGCATAATCACACCAATCATTCCGACGGGGTTTATACTCCGCAGGAGCTTTTAGACCGGGCTATTTATAAAAAGGTCGATATCTTTGCCCTGACCGACCACGATTCCGTTTTTGGCTGTGAGGAAATCGCAAGGCTGTCTGAGGGAAGAAAGATACTGGTTATCAAAGGAATGGAGCTTTCTACTTACTACAAGGGAGAAAGCGTTCATATTGTCTGCCTGTTTGAGAAAAATAAAATACCGCAGGAAATGATTGATTTTTCCTATAAAACCTTGGAGCAAAGAAAAGACCGGGCGATTCGGATGATGCATAATATCGAGCAGATTTATCATTTGAAAATGGATATCGCCGAGCTTTTGGCGGAAAACGAGGTTATAACCAGAGCCAATATGCTGAGAAATATCGCCAAGCATAATGCGATGAGCTATGTTGAGGCGTCCTTTTACGTTTCTAAGGATTCTAAGGCATATATTCCATCCTCGAAGCTATCTGTTGCCGACGGAATTGCCTTTGCCCGCAGAGCCGGCTGTATTCCTATTTTTGCTCATCCCTGCTTAGTACGGCAGGATTTCGTGGAGGAGATTTTGCGGTTTGGCTTTGACGGTATCGAGGTGCGGTATCCCAGCCCTAAAAATGATGAGAAGGCTCTTAGAGAGCTTGCGGAAAAATACCATCTTTTTATCTCTGCCGGCAGTGACTGCCATGGAGATTCCACCCATGCGGATATTGGCACGGCTACGCTGAATGAAGCGGAGTTTCTTCCTTTGCTAAAGCGGTTGAAGCTGGAAGAGGAGGTTAAAAGAATATGGAAATAAAACAGGCTGAGTTTATTACCTCAGCGGTAAAAAATGAACAGCTTCCGGAAGGAGATGCCCCGGAATTTATGTTTTGCGGCAGGTCCAATGTCGGAAAATCCTCCTTTATCAATATGCTGACCAATAGGAAGAATTTAGCCCGAACATCGTCTAATCCCGGGAAAACGCAGACCTTAAATGTTTATCAAATCAATCGGAGCTTTTATTTTATTGATGTTCCCGGATACGGCTATGCCCGGGTCAGCAAAGCTGTAAAGCAGACCTTCGGGAAAATGATAGAAGACTATGTAGTCAGCCGTCCGAATTTAAAAATGGTTTTCCTTTTAGTGGATTACCGGCATAAGCCGACGGAGGACGATATCTTAATGTATAATTTTTTGAAGTATTACCATCATCGGGTGACGGTTATTGCCACAAAGGCGGATAAAATTAAGAACAGCGAGCGGGCTAAGTGCAAAAGGGCAATCCTTGAAACGCTGAATCTCCAAGAGGAAGATAAGCTGATTATAACCTCTTCCGAAAAAAGAGAAGGATTAGGGCTTGTTTTACAGACATTAGACGATGTATTATCGGAAAATGAATAACTTAGGGACTGCGGTGCAGTCCTTTTTCTGTTTCATCGTTCTAATTCTTTTTCTTTTCGCATACCTTGTATTGGTGATGATATGGAACTGGAAATAATGAAGAATACTTTTTTGGAAATTGAAAAGATAAATACCTTGAAAAGGCACATAGATAAGCTCGTCGGCAAAGAAATCAGCGGTGGAAAGGCTTCCGGCAGCTTAGAGGTAGACATATCCTACAAGGATGTCGATGGGAATGAGTGCTTTAAATCATTGCCGTTTGACTTTGACCTTGAGCTTGCGGATTTGTCTATTTCCGATATCGTTTTAAAAAATGTCAGCGTATATGTGGTTGAAGGACGGGGTATCAGTGTCGATTACTATCTTACGGTCCTATACAATCTGGAGGAAGCCAAAGAGGTAGAAATTATTCATCTTGAGGAGGAACCGGTGCCGGTCGTACAGCCGGCGGCAGAAGAAACAGAGGAAGAGCCTTCTAAGGAGGAGGACCGCCCGAAGCCGGCGGAAGAAACTGACGCCCAAGAGGAAAAGGAAGCCGAGATTGAAAAAATCAAGGAGGATATTTCCAAGGATTATGAGAATAAACTAGCGGATAATTTGGGTCAAAGAGAGAATAAGGTTGCCGTAATAACCACGAAAAACAGTGCCTCCGACTTAAATTTTCTTCGCTTTTTCAATGATACGGTTGGAAGCTATTATTGCATTAAGACGCTTGTCTGCGGAAGTGAGGAAATGCTGAATACGATTTCTAAGGAATATAAAATCCCTTTGGATACGCTGTTAAAGGGTTATGACCGAGAGCATGGAAAAGTCACTTTCAAACTTAGTAAGTAGGTTTCCTTATCCGCTTTCCTTTGTTCGGCAGAAACAGAATTTCTCTGTTTTCCGCGATGGGGAGGGTCGCTTATATCATCTGTATTCCCTGAAAAAGAGGGATTATCTTTTATACCTTGAGCTTTCTAAGTCCAGCAAAATCGAGAAGTGTATTTTTGAAACAAGGGATAAGGATAATTATTATCTTTTATATCCTTGCGTCAATATGCCCTCGGAGCCTCTGTCGGTCTTGCATAAGCTGTATCCTCTTCTGGAGGAGGTGTTTCAGGATTTTACCTTTGCGATTACCCTGAAAAAGGAGCATTTTACAAATCTGAATAACATATACAAGGTATTGGATAATAAGTTTACCTACTTTGAAATGCGGATTCGGGAAATTGAGGTTATGCCTCAAAAAAATGATATTTCATGGATTGTTTTATCGAAATACTATATCCTTTTGGATGCCAAGATGTACCTGTATGATTTACAGCAGGACATCTTTGGCTTTATTGATAAAAATACCACGGTGGATTACGGTTTGATTTTCCGGTCGCTTACGGTAGAAAATTTTAAAAATAAACAGCTGGAGCCGAGCTTTCAGGTGTATTTGGGACCGTTTGGTATGCTTTTGGGGCGTCTGTTTTTCTATTTCGACCACTTGAATATACAGGATTTTTTCAAGGAAAAACTGAAAAAATGCGATGAATTTAATCAAAAGTATTTTTGCTTTATGGTTATTTATATCTATATACTCAATATGAATCTGGACATTCTGTTAAATCCCTACAATATCGGAAATTATCTTCAGCTTACGAAGAAAATATCTTCCTTTATCCGGGATTTTGGAGACTATTTAAAATAGTCTCCTTTATTTTTTAAAGAAGCCGATAATATCATCCTTGTATGTCGTTATAATGACATAGCCGGCGAAGACTACGATGATAGCCGCCAGTATCACCAGATTTTCCGTAGAGAAAAAGAAGATGGTTAAAATCAGCTGATAAATAAGAATGGTAGCACAAATTACCTTGAAGTTATCTTTAAAAAATTGAACCAGATTAGACATAGTATCACCAGTATATTATATGCCAAAATTTGAAAATATGACATATTCCGCAGTTCCTCTTGGCATAAAAAAATTAAATTTTATATCGGGGTATATCGCCTGAATTGACCGGTTATTATATAAATATATAATAATTTGTCTTTCTCATTTGACATATTTTTATTTATGGTTTATAATAATAAAATGGAATTTATTCGTTGGAGGGTATAATATGCAAAAGATTACACTGGAAGGCTTGGTCAGCTTTTTAAAGGAACAGGGATTTGTTTTTCAGGGAAGCGAAATCTACGGAGGACTTGCCAACGCATGGGATTATGGTCCTTTGGGCGTGGAATTGAAAAATAATATCAAACAGGCTTGGTGGAATAAGTTTGTTAAGCAGAATAAGTATAATGTGGGACTGGATTCAGCGATTTTAATGAATCGCGAGGTATGGGTTGCCTCCGGGCATATCGGCTCATTCTCCGACCCGCTGGTCGACTGTAAGAAATGTCATGCCAGATACCGGGCGGATAAACTGGTGGAGGAACATTCTAAAGGAGCGATTACGGGCGACGGAATGTCAAATGAGGCTCTTTTACAATATTTGAAGGATAATCATGTCGTATGTCCTTCCTGCGGTGCCTTGGATTATACGGATATCCGGCAGTTTAATTTGATGTTTAAAACTCATCAGGGCGTTATTGAGGATTCTAAAAACGAGGTTTATCTGCGTCCGGAAACGGCACAGGGAATTTTCGTGAATTTTAAAAATGTTCAAAGAACGACCAGAAAGAAGCTGCCGTTCGGAATCGGTCAAATCGGAAAGAGCTTCCGAAATGAAATTACTCCCGGAAATTTTATTTTCAGAACCAGAGAGTTCGAGCAAATGGAACTGGAATTTTTCTGTAAGCCGGGAACGGAGTTGGACTGGTTTACCTATTGGCGTGGCTATTGTATGGACTTCTTAAAGCTTATCGGAGTAGACGAGCATAAGCTGAGATTCAGGGACCATGAGAAGGAGGAGCTTTCCTTTTATTCCAATGCGACAACGGATATAGAGTTTGAATTTCCGTGGGGCTATGGCGAATTGTGGGGCATTGCCAGCCGTACAAATTACGATTTGAACGCCCATCAGGTTCATTCTAAGGCAAATTTGGAATATTTGGACCCGGAGGATAATACAAAATATCTGCCGTATGTCATCGAGCCGTCTGTCGGCGTAGAGCGGATGCTGCTTTCCGTAGTATTCAGTGCCTATGATGAGGAAATCTCTGAAAAGGGAGATAAGCGTATCGTTTTAAGGCTTCATCCGGCTTTGGCACCGTATAAAGCTGCCGTACTGCCGTTAATTAAGAAAAATCACGGCGATAAGGCGACGGAAATCTTTGATGAATTGTCTAAGCATTTCAGCAGTGTTTATGATGAAAGTGCCAATATCGGCAAAAGATACCGCCGGGAGGACGCTATCGGTACTCCATATTGTATTACGGTTGATGACAATACCTTAACGGATAATGTAGTCACTATCCGCAACCGGGATACGATGGAACAGATTACCCTTTCCGTCGACGAAATTGTACCTTACATTGAGGATAAAATAAAATTATAACATAAATCAAAAGGGGTGGAGGCATGGCTAGCAATCAGGAAATTCAGAATGTCATAGATTCTACGGATATCGTGTCTTTAGTGTCTGAATATATCCAGTTGGAAAAGCGGGGAAAAAACTATACCGGCTTATGTCCGTTTCACCATGAGGATACACCGTCCTTCGTCGTAAATCAGGAAAAAAAGCTGGCACACTGCTTCGGCTGCGGCGGCGGCGGGAATCCAATCAAATTTTTAATGCAGATTGAGAATATTGATTTTGCGACAGCCTTGAGCCGGCTTGCCAAAAGAAACGGCATTGAGCTTTCCGGCTATCAGGAAAATGTCAGGTCCAACCCTTTTACAAAATATTACCAAATTATGCAGACTGCCCAATCCTTTTACAAAAAATATTTGGAAAATACGGACCTCGGCAGAGAAGCTGTCAGCTATTTGTATAAAAGAGGGCTGAATGATGAAACAATAAAAATGTTTGGTATCGGTCTTGCTCCGCAGAGCCGCGACTCCCTGTATCAGGTTTTAAAAGAGTCCAATTATTTGGAACTGGATATGGCGGATGTCGGTTTGGTCGATAAAAACAATAACGGCTATTATGATTTGTTTACGAAGCGGATTATGTTTCCGATTTACAATGAAGGCGGGAACGTTATCGGCTTTAGCGGCAGAATCTATATGTCGGCGGATAAGAATCAGCCAAAATATGTGAATACCCGGGAAACCATACTTTTTAAGAAAAAGGATACCCTGTTTAACTTACATCAGGCAAAGGGGGAAATTCTTAAGAAAAAAAGATTGATTCTTCATGAGGGACAAATGGACGTCATCGCTTCTTGGCGAAGCGGCTTAAAGGAAGCCGTCTGTACGATGGGAACCGCTCTTTCTATGGAGCAGGCGATGACTTTGAAGAAGTATGCCAGTCATGCGGTTATTTGCTATGACGGGGATAAGGCAGGCATTCAGGCTTCGCTGAAGGCTATCCGGATTTTTCAGTCTGCCGGCTTTACCGTGCATTTGGTATTGCTTCCGGAGGGAATGGACCCCGATGAATATGTCCTGCGGTATGGCTGTGAGGCTTATGCCGAGTATTTTGAATCGCATTTAATGGATTATCAGGCTTATACCTACGAGCAGGCACTGCTTCATAAGGATTTAAAGGATGAGTCTGTCGTTTCCGAAATTAAAAATCAAATCTTCGATATGCTGTATGCCTCCAAGAGCAAGACGGTGGAGGAAATGTATTTAACGAAGCTGTCTGAGGCTATTCAATCCTCATATTCGGCTCTTTTGGAGGACTACCAAGCCTATTGTAATCTAAACCTGCCTACAAATTCTGTCGATATTTATGAGCCGCAGCAAAATATTTACGAGGAGCCGGCAATTCACGAGCTGGAAAAGCCTTGGTATTCCAAGTATGAAATCCGGTTGTTTATGTATGCAAAATCCTCTAAGGAAAAGGCATTGCGTATCGACCATATGCTGAATGACCGCATGGAAGCTCTATCCAAGGAGAATCAAAGACTGTGGATTAGTCTAATTAACGGCTATTATGAGAACTATCCGGAGTTTGACGAGGGTGCCTTTATCGGAATGCTGGACGCGGACAATCAAAAACAGTATATTGCGATAAATGACGCTATGCGTGGAGATAAGACGCCATATACCGACGAGGATTTAACCGATTGTCTGGAAAAGCTTCGGCAGGTGCGGTTTGATAAAAAGAATGAGAAGCTTTCTAAGGATTTGGAAAAAACGGAAGATTTTGATAATCAAACCAAAATCATATCCGAGAAGTTTAAAAATAAAAAGCAGAAAGAGCAGTTAAAAAACTTGAGGAGGAAGTAAAATGGAATTTGACGTAGTTTTAAAGGAATTATTGGAATTGGGAAAGAAAAATCAAGGATTCATTTACTCTAAGGATATTCTGAAGCATTGCAGTGAAGATAGTGATGAATACGACGCCTTGGAAAAGGAACTTTCCAAAGCCGAAATCGACATCTTGCCAAGCAGTGAAATTACCGATGATTTTGATTTGGCGGTTGGAGAAGAGCCGAATCTGAATGAGGTTGAAGAAATTGATATTTCTACCTTCGACCAGCTTCCTGCCTCAGTGAAGGTAGACGACCCTGTCCGTATGTATCTAAAGGAAATCGGCAATATTCAGCTTTTGACGTTGGATGAGGAAACCGAGCTTGCCCGGCAGGTTGTAGAGGGCAGAGCGGCAAAGGAAAAGCTGGATAAGATAGAGGCAGACGACCAAAACACGGTTTCTGCGGAGGAATACGAGGCACTGCTGGATATTGTGGAGCAGGCAGAACAGGCCAAGGACCGCTTGGTTAATGCCAACCTAAGACTGGTTGTATCTATCGCCAAAAGATATTTGGGCCGCGGACTTCAATTTTTGGATTTGATTCAGGAAGGAAATATGGGACTGATTAAGGCGGTAGACAAATTCGACCACCATAAGGGCTTTAAATTTTCTACCTATGCGACATGGTGGATTCGGCAGGCGATTACCAGAGCGGTTGCCGACCAAGCCCGGACCATCCGGATTCCCGTCCACATGGTAGAAACTATCAATAAGCTGGTGCGGGTACAAAGACAGCTGGTTCAGGAGCTTTCCCGTGAGCCTTCTCCGGAGGAGGTTGCCGAGCGTATGGAAATTTCGGTGGAAAAGGTTCAGCAGATTCAGAAAATCGCTCAGGAGCCGATTTCCTTAGAATCTCCGGTCGGTGAGGAGGAGGATTCCTCCTTGGGCGATTTTATTTCCGACCCTCATGCCTTGGACCCGTATGAATATACGGCAAAAATGAAACTGCGGGAAGAATTGGATTCCGTATTGTCTACGCTGACGGAGCGGGAGGAAAGAGTGCTTCGTCTAAGGTTTGGACTAATCGACGGCAGACAGAGAACGCTTGAGGAGGTTGGACGTGAATTCAATGTCACCAGAGAGCGTATCCGTCAGATTGAGGCCAAGGCTCTTCGTAAGCTTAAGCATCCTTCCCGAAGCCGTAAGCTGAAGGATTTTATGATAAAGCACTGATATGAATCGGATTGAACGATTAGCCGCTTTGTGTGCCGGCAGTCAGACCGTCTGCGATGTCGGCTGCGACCATGCCTATGTTCTGATTCAGGCGATAAAAAAGTATGGAGTTCAGCACGGAATCGCCTGCGATATTGCCGAAGGACCTCTTGCGATGGCAAGAAAAAGTATTTTGGCGTCCGGACTTTCTTCACAGATAGATTTATGTCTTTCCGATGGCTTTTCTCAGGTGAAAGAGGAGTTTGATACGGCAGTTCTTGCCGGTATGGGCGGAAGCCTAATCTCGGATATTATCCTGAGAGATTTGGATAAAATCAAGGGAAAAAGATTAGTTATCCAAGCAAACAATGACCGCTATAAGGTCAGAAGAACTCTTTGGGAGTATGGCTTTCGGATAACCGGAGAATTTGCTTTGTACGAGCAGGATAAATATTATGAAATTTTTACGGCTGAAGAGGGATTCGCTTCGTATGACGAGCTGGATTTAAAATATGGTCCCATTCTGCGGCGGGAAAAAAATGAGGCGTATCGGCGTCACTGCCAAAAACAGCTGCGTCAGCTTGCGGCGATTCTTTCTAAAATTCAGCGGGAAGAGGAGCATAGAGCAAAGCAGATGGAATACGATACGATTTTAAGTATCCTTGGAGATGAAATTATGGAACAGCAGTATATACTAAATACAAAAAATTATTATACCTCCTATTTTATAGATGATGAGCCTCGTCCGACGGTGGTTATCAGTCCGGGGGGAGGGTATGCTTATACCTCTGCCCGGGAATCGGCTCCGGTCGCCAGAGTCTTTAACGGCTATGGCTATCATGCGGTCGTTGTCAATTACCGGGAAACGCCGGAGGATACCTATCCCCTGCCGGCAAAGTATCTTGCAGAGGCTATATTGCAGTTAAGGAGAAATCCCCGGGTGAGTGAAATTATCGGTCTGGGCTTTTCCGCCGGCGGACACAATCTATTAGAGGTCAGTCTGCATACCGAGGACTACGGAATCCAAGCGAAGCCGGATTTGCTGATGCTTGGCTACCCGGTCATTACGGCAGATGAGCGGTACTGGCATCAGGGCTCCTTTAAAAATTTGCTGGGGGATAAATTTGAGGACAGCTCCTTGCGGCGGCATTTATCGTTAGAAACGCAGGTGACGGCGACCGCTCCGGATTTATTTTTATGGGGAACCTTTACCGATGAGTCTGTTTCGGTAATGAACTCCCTTCTTTTAGTCGAGGCTTATAAAAAGGTTAATTTGAGTGTAGAATATCACCTGTTTCCTATGGGCGGGCATGGACTGAGCGTAGCCAATGCGGAATCTGCCGAAGGAAATCCGGAAAAGCTGAATCCTTATGTTGCCAAATGGACGGAGCTTGCCGCAGACTGGCTGGATAAAAAGATAAAAAGCAATAATATTCGTTAAAAAACGTTTACATAAAAATATTGGTTGCATAACAAGCTGTTTTCCCGTATATTATACTTATAGGCAACGGAGCCTCTAAATATAATAAATGAGATTACAAGGGCGTAGGAAGCATCAGCTTCGTATGTCCTTTTTTCTTTGGCAGAATGGGAGGGTATTATTATGTTTAGCAGTATTTTTTTAACCGCCGAAATTTACGGCGTCTGGTACTTGATTGGTGCCGCCTTGGTGTTCTTTATGCAAGCGGGCTTTGCGATGGTCGAGTCCGGCTTTACCCGGGCGAAGAACACGGGAAATATCGTAATGAAGAATCTAATGGATTTTTGTTTGGGTACGGTTGTGTTTATTTTAATTGGGGCACCGCTTTTAATCGCTACGGATTCCATTGGGGGACTGTTTGGAAATCCGGTTGGCGTATGGGGAAATTTATTCGGTGACCCGGCAAGCTATAACTGGTCCGGCTTTGTCTTCAATCTTGTCTTTTGTGCTACGGCGGCGACCATTGTGTCCGGCTCTATGGCAGAGCGTACAAACTTTAAGGCGTATTGTATATATTCCTTAATTATCAGTGCCGTCGTATATCCGGTAGAGGCGTTCTGGGTATGGGGCATGGGAGAAAACGGCGAGGTTATTTCATGGCTTCAGAAAATGGCTCAGAATTTCAACGTTCAGGGTGAGGCTTTGAGCTATATTGATTTTGCCGGCTCCTCATGTATTCACATGGTCGGCGGTACAACTGCCTTGATTGGAGCGATTATCTTAGGTCCTAGGATTGGAAAGTATGTAAAAAAGGCGGACGGAAGCGTTGAGGTCAAGGCGATTCCGGGGCATAATATTTTAGTCGGTGCCTTAGGGTGCTTCATTCTATGGTTTGGCTGGTATGGCTTTAACGGAGCTGCCTGTACGGATTTGCAGAGCTTAGGCAGAGTATTTATGACAACGACCGTTGCGGCGGCGTTTGCGACTGTCGCTACGATGCTGTTTACATGGATTAAAAACGGAAAGCCTGATGTTTCCATGACCTTAAACGGCTCCTTGGCTGGTTTGGTTGCCATAACGGCAGGCTGTGCGGTTGTCGATTTGGTTGGAGCGGCAATTATCGGTATTGTTGCCGGTATATTGGTTGTTGTGGTTGTTGAATTTTTGGATTTAAAGCTTCATATTGACGACCCAGTTGGAGCGGTCGGCGTTCATTGTGCCAATGGAATATGGGGTACAATAGCTTGCGGTTTGTTTTCCACAACCTCCGGTTTATTTTATACCGGTACCGGCTGGCAGCTTTTAATACAGCTTGTGGGAATTATTGCCATTTTGGCATGGACGATTGTTTGGGCGATTGGTATATTTATGGTAATGAAAAAGATTAAAAGAGCAGACGGCGTCACTCCGTTTCTTCGGGCAACCCGTGAGGAGGAGCTGGAGGGCTTAGATGCAACAGAGCATGGTCTGGCATCTTCCTATCCGGATTTTGTTCCGATGTCGGCGGCGGTTTACGATACCTCTGATATAGAAGATGCGGCAGAACAGGCATTGGCTCAGATGCCGGAAAGCAGCTATGCCGAGGCAACGCAAAAGATTACAAAGGTTTCTATGGTGCTTCGGGAAAATAAGTTTGACGAACTGAAGCAGGCTTTGGCGGCTATCGGCGTGACGGGTATGACGATTACGCAGGTTATGGGCTGTGGTACCCAAGGCGGAAAAAAGAAGAAATACCGTGGCGTTGACGTGGAAATTAATTTGATTCCTAAGGTTAAGGTTGAGGTAGTCATCTGCAAGGTACCGGTGGAAAAGGTAGTAGATACGGCACGGCGTGTCCTGTATACCGGTGAAGTGGGCGACGGTAAGATTTTTGTATATGACGTAGAAAATGTTATCCGAGTTCGTACGGGAGAAACCGGCTACGACGCTTTGCAGGATAACGAGGCAAAATAGAAAAAATGGGTTAGGGCTGACAGTGAAAGCTGTCAGCCTTATTTGTCAAATTATGTCGTGCAGTTTTTGTTGAAAAAAAACGATGGGGCGATTAAAATTAAATTGGAAATAATATCTTGGAGGCAGATAGATATGAAAAAAATAATCTCTTTCATCCTTTTATTCTTGCTTGTATCGTGTCAAAAACAGACCGTTTCCCTAGTTTTGCCTCCGGTTGAGGATATAGAATCAGTTTTAATTGAAGATGAAACCGTTAAAACGGTGACAGACAAGGTGTGGATACAGGAATTTACCGATGTAATACATTCTGCCAAGTATCTTAAAAAGAGCTATAATGATTTTCCCAATGGCGAAAATGTCACTAAGATAGAATTTATGATTTCCTCCGGGAAAAGCGGACAGATTTTATATGTATATTCCAAGAACGGAACGTATTATGCCGAACAGCCCTATAACGGAATTTACGAGCTGGAGGCAAGCAGCATTGAATCTTATTTGAACGGATAAGCGGGAATACCCGAAAGGACGCCAGATTAAAAATGGCGTCCTTTTCTTTTGGAATTGTCGTTTCCTGAGATTTGTAAAAACCCGAAACAAATTTAGTGTATTTTTGATATAATTTGTGGTAAGATTATAGAAGGATGTGATATGA